>MWWA01000234.1_pt1 | contig 15843 bp, 18 predicted proteins | sample 1047341 | NCBI WGS metagenome assembly MWWA01 (sample SAMN06349978, study PRJNA376086) | soil metagenome | isolation source: MS5-1 sample Antarctic (ecotone) soil | place: Antarctica | collected 2015-01-13
ACGGGGATGGTGATGGAGTTGTTGATCAACTGGATCGTGAACCAAACACACCGGCAGGTTGTCCGGTAGATACCCATGGGGTAACTAAGGATACCGATGGAGATGGTGTTCCGGATTGTAAAGACAACGCTTGACTATGCGTATAGCGAGCTAAATAATCCGAAACACATGAAACTGCCAAAGCCCATATTTGATGACGGGGATGGTGATGGAGTTGTTGATCAACTGGATCGTGAACCAAACACACCGGCAGGTTGTCCGGTAGATACCCATGGGGTAACTAAGGATACCGATGGAGATGGTGTTCCGGATTGTAAAGACAAGCAATTAATTACCCCAACGGAATGTCAGCCGGTAGATGCAGATGGCGTGGGTACATGTCCTGATCCGGAATGTTGTAAAAATATGGTTCAGGTATCACCGTGCCAGATTGGAGATTTGCCTAGTGTATCTTTCAGAGGCAATTCAGGCACACTTAGCAGCGATGCGAAAGCTATGCTGGCTACAGTAGCTGCCAAATTGAAGAATAATGCAGCTTGTAGAATTACTGTGACAGGCTATCCTTCCACTTCTAAGTCAGCCCAAGCTTTGTGCAACACGAGAATTCAGGCTGTGAGAGATCAACTTACCGAAATAGAGGGAATTAGTGCAGATCGCATCACTACTAATTGTGAATTGGGTGGCGGTGATGCAAACACAGTTGACATCAGGGCAGAGGCTCAACAATAGAAAAATTAAATTTGATATAAACCCTCCTCTAACCGGGAGGGCTTTTGTTTATCAAAAGATTAACGCGACGTCTATCGGCAAAAACCGAAGTAATTCCAATTTTGTATAAAATGGATTAAATTCGCACCTCTTTATGAAAATCGCTCTTTCAATTTTCTTTGCCACCTTTCTACTTATTTCCTGCAGTAATCAGTTTAATAAAGTGATGAAGAGCACTGACGCTGAGTACAAACTGAAAAAGGCAAATGAATATTTCGCTAAAAAGAAATACAACTATGCCAGTCAGTTGTATTTGGAATTGTTCTCCGCATTTAAAGGCACTGAAAAATTCGAAGATCTTTATTACAAATATGCCTATTGTTCGTATTATCAAAAGCTGTATAATGATGCTGAGAATCTGTTTAAGGGGTTTTTAGAAGTATTTCCTAATAGCCCGAAGGCAGAAGAAATTGCTTACATGCATGCTTATACATATTATTTGCAATCTCCGAGAGTAGAGTTGGAACAAACGAATACGGTGAAAGCAATTGGAATGATGCAGAGCTACATCCAGACCTACCCCAATTCGCCAAGGGTGCAGGAAGCGCAAAGCATCATTGATAAGAGCAGGGAAAAACTGGAATCAAAAGATTTTAACACAGCGAAACTTTACTACGATCTGTCTCAATACCGGGCAGCAGGTATTTCTTTTACCGATCTTATCAACAGCTACCCTGAATCGCCAAGGGGCGAGGAATATATGCTAATGGCTGTGAAATCCTATTACCAGTTTGCTAAATTGAGTTATGCAGATAAGCAGACTGAAAGATACGAGAAGGTGTCAAATGAATATTTTGACTTTGCCGATCGCTATCCTGAAAGTAATCTTTTGAAAGAAGCCGAATATTATAGAAATTTAAGCCTTAATAACATTAAACAATTACAAGATGAGCAAATTAAGACGCCAGCAGAGCGCTAATACCAATAACGTAGTAGAAACGAAGAATCTTACAGATATTAAGGATAAGACAGGGAATTTGTATGAATCAATTGCTATTGTAGCAAAAAGATCCAACCAAATAAATATTTCGATAAAAGAAGAACTTCACAACAAGTTGGAAGAGTTTGCCAGCCATACAGATAGTTTGGAAGAGATTCATGAAAACAAGGAACAGATCGAAATTTCAAAGGCTTATGAAAGAATGCCTAACCCGGCGTTGTTAGCAATGGCTGAGTTTATGGACGACAAAATATATTACCGGAAAAATGAGGACAATCTTTTTGATTAAGAATTTCAAGTCCGGAAAGCAAAGGTGAGAATTTGAAACGTATATTATATTTTTAGTGGCGGTAATTCACCGCCATTTTGTATTGTAGTAAATCACTAATGTGAAACCAGGAGAACCTCTTTTGTTAAACCTGCATGCTTAAGAATAAAAAAATATTATTGTGTATTACCGGTAGTATTGCTGCGTATAAATCGGTGGTGCTGCTGAGGTTGCTGATAAAAAACGGCGCTTCTGTGAAGGTGATAATGACTGAAGCTGCTAAGGGGTTTGTACCTCCTGTTACCTTTTCAAGTTTATCAAATTCACCTGTTGTCTCCGAACTGGTAGCGGATGGTAACTGGAACAACCATGTAGAACTTGGCCGATGGGCTGATTTAATGCTGATTGCTCCGGCTTCCTGTAATACTATTGCAAAAATGACTGCGGGTTTATGTGATAATATGTTGCTGGCCGTTTACTTATCATCCACTTGCCCGGTAATGGTTGCTCCAGCTATGGACGAAGATATGTGGCGCCATACTACAACGAAGGATAATATTAATAAACTGAAAACATTTGGCAACATTGTTTTACCCGTAAATAATGGGGAACTCGCGAGTGGGCTTATTGGAGAGGGACGCATGGAAGAGCCCGAAGAAATTCTCAACTTCCTTAAAGAATATTTTGGTAATCGGCGCAATGAACTCAAAGGTAAAAAGGCTCTGGTCACCGCCGGCCCTACCCACGAGCATTTGGATCCGGTGAGATTTATTGGAAATAAGTCAAGTGGAAAAATGGGAGTGGCTATTGCCCGGGAATTACAGGAACGGGGTGCAGAGGTAACACTGGTAATAGGTCCCGTGTCAATAGAATTACCGAATGAAATGAAGGTTTGCCATGTAGTGTCTGCAGAAGAAATGTTTCAACAGGTAAAAAAAATGCTTGAAAAAAATGATATTATCGTAATGGCAGCAGCCGTGGCAGACTATACACCAATGATAGTTAGTGACAACAAAATGAAGAAGGATAGTAATACGTTAGCAATAGAATTTAAGAGAACTGATGATATTTTAAAGTATGCAGGCAAGCAGAAAAGTGATAAGCAGATTTTGGTTGGTTTTGCATTGGAAACTAATAATAGTAATGAAAATGCAATCAAAAAACTTCGCGAAAAAAATGCAGACATTATCGTACTTAACGAGCTTGGAGACAGGGGAGTGGGCTTTGGATATGACACTAACAAAATAACTATTTTTGAGAAGAGCGGTAAAGAATTGCGGTTTGGAAAGAAATCAAAAAAGGATGTTGCCAGGGATATTGTAAATACAATAATCAAATTCAGCAATGATTAAATTATTAGCCAGTCTTTTTTTGTGCTCAATTACTTCTGTTGTTTCTGCACAGGAGCTAAAGGCAAGGATTTCTGTAAATACAAGCCGAGTAGATAACACCATTAATAAAAAAGCATTTCAAACCCTTCAAACAGCGCTCGTAAATTTTATTAACAACAGGAAATGGACCAATGATCAATTTAGTCCTACGGAAAAGATTGATTGCAGCTTTCTATTTAACCTGGAATCCACGGGAGAACAAAACGTGTACAAAGGAACCTTGACGATCCAGTCCTCGCGGCCGGTCTATAACTCTTCGTACCAATCTCCAATGATAAACTTCCAGGACAACGATGTCATATTCAAGTATGCCGAATTCCAGCAATTAGAGTTTAACGAAACCAGAGTTTCAGGACCCGATGCCCTGGTTTCTAACCTCACAGCTATCATTGCTTACTATGTCAATATCATCCTGGGATTTGATTACGATTCATTTTCCCCCAGAGGGGGAAATCTGTATTTCCAAAAAGCTGAAAATATTATGAATAATTCTCCATCTGGCAGAAACATTGCCGGGTGGAAGGCTTTTGATGGTACAAGGAACCGGTATTGGCTGGCAGAAAATCTGATGAACAGCCGCTATACAATGATTCACGATTTCATTTATGGCTATCATCGCATAGGACTAGACAACTTATATGATGAAGAGATTAACGCAAGAACCCAGATCCTCAACCTGCTGAATGCATTGAACACGTATAATGTTGAAAATCCCAATACAATGATCCTGCAATTTATCATGCAGGCCAAGAGCCAGGAATTAATCCGGATTTTTTCCAAAGCACCTCCACAGGATAAATTAAGAGCACTCGATATTTTACAACGGCTCGATGTAAGTGCTGCCTCTCAATATAAAGAGGCACTTAAGTGACATGAACAGATCAATTATATTCATTCTTTTGCTTTTCTGTGTATCCTGTACCAACAGATATGATGTACCATCCGGCATTATTCAAAAAGATAAAATGGGTGACATCATGTGGGACCTTATACAGGCTCAAACATTTGCTAAAGAAGTGCATAATAAAGATACAAGCCTTAGCCTTAGTAAAACCTCACTTACCTTCACTGAACAGGTTTACCGGGTGCACCATATATCTAAAAAAGAATTTGATGAGAGTTATAAGTGGTATCAAAGCAGGCCGGACATCTTGCGGGTAGTATTTGATAGCCTTTATACGCAAAAACAAAGAGACAATGTAAGATTTATTCAGAAAAAATATGATAATCTGGGGCAGGATTCCCTCCGGACAAAATTCCTTAAAAATGCAAAAGATTTATAAAAATGCGGATGAAGCGCTATATGATATTAAAGATGGGAGTATTATAATGCTGGGTGGCTTTGGATTGTGCGGCATACCAGAAAACTCAATCAACTCGCTTGTAAGAAAAGGTGTCAACAACCTCACCTGTATTTCCAATAACGCCGGTGTGGATGATTTCGGGATTGGTCTTTTGCTGCAGCAGAAGCAGGTTAAAAAGATGATATCTTCTTATGTAGGAGAAAACGAGGAGTTTGAACGACAGTTGCTCAGCGGAGAACTGGAGGTAGAATTGATACCACAGGGCACACTGGCAACCAGGTGCATGGCTGCTGGTTATGGACTTCCGGCCATATATACGCCTGCAGGTGTGGGAACAGAAGTGGCAGAAGGAAAAGAGGTGAGGAGCTTTAATGAAAAAGAATATTTGCTGGAATATGCTTTTGATGCTGATTTTGCGCTGGTAAAAGCGTGGAAAGGTGATAAAGAAGGAAACCTGATTTACAAGGCAACTGCCAGAAATTTCAATCCTTTGATGGCTATGGCCGGAAAAATTACTGTGGCGGAAGTTGAAATTCTTGTTGAACCGGGAGAATTGAAACCAGATGAAATTCATACCCCTGGAATTTATGTGCATCGGATATTTGAGGGAAAAGATTATGAAAAGCGGATCGAACAAAGAACTGTCAGGCAAAAAACTCTTTAATTATGTTGAATAAAAGTCAAATTGCGCAGAGAATTGCCAAAGAGCTTCGGGATGGATACTATGTAAATCTGGGAATTGGAATTCCAACGCTGGTAGCTAATTATATTCCTGATCATATTCATCTGACCTTACAATCAGAAAATGGGTTATTAGGTATGGGGCCATTTCCGTTGGAAGGTGAAGAAGACCCGGATCTCATAAATGCCGGCAAGCAAACAATTACTACCCTGCCGGGAGCAGCTTTTTTTGACAGCGCCATGAGCTTCGGCATGATCAGGGCTGGTAAAGTAGATTTGACGGTACTCGGAGCAATGGAAGTGAGTGAGGAGGGAGATATCGCAAACTGGAAAATTCCCGGCAAAATGGTAAAAGGCATGGGCGGCGCTATGGATCTTGTGGCCAGCGCCCGTAATATTATCGTTGCGATGATGCATACCAATCCCAAAGGGACATCAAAACTTTTGAAAAAATGTACGCTGCCTCTCACCGGGATCCGATGTGTGAAAAAAATTGTTACCGATCTCGCTGTATTAAACATTACAAATCAAGGCTTTCAATTAATAGAAAAAGCGCCGGGGGTAACTGTGGAAGAGATCCAAGCAAAAACAGAAGGGAATCTTATTATAGAAGGTGACACGCCGGATATGGTACTGGACTAACGGTTCGGGAAATGATGGCTAATCAATGAGAGAATTTTTCATAGCAAAAAATACCAGCCCTACTGAATTTTTTACACCAAATCTTTCCATCAACCTGTCTTTGATAGCCTCGACTGTCCTGGCACTTATATTCATTCGTTGTGCAATTTCAATAGCAGTAAATTCCATGCACACCAGGTTCAACACTTCCTTCTCTCTTTCGCTGATCGTAATTTCGCTATTCAGATTTGGATTAAATTTTTGCCGGTTATAATTTTTTTTGATCAGCACTCTGTTCACAAAATTGTTGAGATAAAAGCCATTTCTCATCACCTCTAAAATACCCTGCTTGATCTCTTCGGGATCGGTGCTCTTTAACAGGTAACCATTGGCGCCACTATCCATCAGATGGCCTACAAATCTTTCATCTTCATACATCGTGAGAATGAGTATCCGTATTTTCGGATAGTTTTGATTTACAAATTTTGTAGTTTCAATACCGTCTTTTAACGGCATCTTCAGGTCCATCAGAATTACATCAGGAGTAATTGTTTTTAAACCTTCAATTAATTCTTCACCATTGTCAGCTTCTAATACGAACTCAATATTACCTGCAGAACGGAGTGAATGAATCACCCCTTTCCTGAAAATTTTATGATCATCCGCAATTGCTACAGTGATGACTTCCATCTGTTAGTTCATTGAATAATTAAAAAGGCGTAAAAACATAAAAAAGCTGCTTTGTAAAAAAATATTATTTACGAGTTTCTTTGGGTACTTCTATTGTCACTTTATAATAAGTATGTGTACTGTCTATATCAAACGCAATGGTTCCTCGTAAAACTTTGATCCTGCTTTCTATATTTTTCAAACCAAGCCCGGTGGAGTCACTATTAAACTTTTCAAAATCGGATTGAAGAATCCCCTTGCCATCATGGTGAATACGAAAGTAGGAAAAATTCCCCTGCACATTTTGTGTGAGATGAATGAAACCAGCATGACTATGTTTGATAATATTAGTTACTAGCTCCTGTATAACCCTGAATACAAGCAGCTCCTGCTCCTCTTTAAGCCTCTCCCTGTTATCATGAAACCGGGCACTGGCATTGATAACGCCGGATCCGTTAATTTTTTCAAAAAGGTCTTTTACCGCAGATTCAAGACCAAAGTTTTTCAAAGTTGGTGGCATCAAACTATGGGAAATATTCCTGATCAATTGAATAGTATCGTCAATGATTTGTTTTGCACTGAATATTGATTGAAGTTGTATCGCAGGTTCCTGGTGTATCAGGTTTTCATTCAGGTATAATCTGGCCGTGGCCAATAAAGGACCAGCGTCATCGTGGAGATCAGCGGCAATGCGTTGCCGCTCTTCTTCCTGGAACCGTATGGAAGCTTTCAAAAGCATTTGCTGCTTTTCTTCTTCCATCTTCTGAAGTTGCTTATTAAATTTTATAACCCTTCTTTGGTGGAAAACCACGATAGATACCAATGTAATAGCCATAGCAAACATCCCAATAGTACCCATAATAAGCATAGTGGAATCACCTATATTATCTAATGCCTGTAATAAATACATAGGGATCTTTAATGGGTTATTCTAGTTACTGTGATCCAAATCAAGCCAGTCGTAATTTTTTGTACTCACCTGAGTAACCTCCCCTGACTTCATAATCATAGCGATAGACAAAAGGACATTTTTCAGCAAATTAAAAAAAGTGTTGATTATTGCATATTGAAATTGAAATTCACGGGTTTTGACCATAGCCTCTGTCATAATATACAAAAAGAATGTACCTGACAGATATATCAAAAAAGTGATAATAATCCAAAAATTCGCAGTGGAATATATAAAAAGATTTGTACTGCCCCGGATTTGCAGGAAAAGATAATACACACACAATAAAATAATGAATAAAGATTGCAGTCCCGCGGGAAATGAATCAAATCCACGCATTTTATTGATAAAGAAGAAATCAATCAATGAAAAAGTCATAAAACCAAGCCAGATAGGCAATATGAATTTTTTAGGATTTTCCTCAGGAAGGACGTATTTGTAGAAGATACAAAAGAAAGTGAATTCAACAACTGTAAAGAGAGCAAAGAGGTATGTAGTAATTTCAGTTAACTGATATTTATATAATACATAAATTGATATTTCATGAAGAATACAGTAAAGGATATAAAATAAAATTACCCTCAGTGCTTTCTCTTTTGTTCGCATTTTGAACAATAGAAAAAATACCAAGGGTAATAGCGAAGAGAAAGCTCCTATATAGTTTAAAATAATGGGAATGACAGTTACGATTGTAACCAAATATAACTATCTATTTCATTATTTATTATGATAACAGGTTTAATCCTCGTATAATTTCGCGTCATCCCACCAGATGATTCTATCTGCAACGATGGCCTCCTGGGTAACGATGTCACCTGCGCCATTTACTACGGAATATTCAAGAATGTCTTTTCCGTTTGCATCAACGCCTGTGTAAACGAGATGCTCTTCGTTGAGATTAGTCAGGCATTTGCGAAAATTAATGCCTACGCAACCTGGTTGGGCTAAAATTTGTTCCAGAATATTACGTCCGATGTAGTATCCTGTTGTCGCATCAGGGTTTGCAGTTTCAAAAGCTTTTACCATTTCGATGCCTGCTTCAAGACCGATGTGCTCTCCCACTTCAGTGAGATTGGCGGTTTCAGAAAGTGTGTTTTGATTCATGATTGTAAGTTTTAGATTGTTTGTGGTTAAATTCGAATTCGATATACTAACTTCCGTAAAATCAATATATTTGCCAACACCTTATTTTTGGACAATATTTTAGTAAATTGCTATAATATAACAGGGATAAGGATCAGAGAGGACTTTAGTTGCTTTTTTTACGAAGTAAAATAAGGTATAATTACGTAGAAATATAGTAAAATTACTGTGGAAAAAATAGCTAAAATGCTACCGTAATTCTACTTTAATTTTCTATGTTTGATGCCTTGGGTTTCAAAATTACGAAGCTTTGGCAAGACAATGTTGATGTTTAGTAAGTCAAATAATGTCTCTTACGCTGGGATACAGATACCAAAAATAAATGCAATTGCATCGAAAAAGCACCATCAATTTAGTTTATCCATTTCGATACATGCATAATTTTTTTGATTCTATTCACAGTTATTGGGTAGTAATTTTACGTGTACAGCGGAGAAAACTACGGACCGTAGATTTACAAGAATGATGCTCATTTCTGTGGGGAATTATATCGGCGAACCCTGGAAATAGAATAGTAAATTCGACGTTATTGATTCATAACTATACACACCCCCTAACAAGCCATTAAATTCATGTCCTCATCCACATTAGCTTCTGCTGTAATACATGTTGCCATTGCCGATGATCACAAAATATTTCGAGACGGAATTAAAATGGCGCTTTCTCCCCGCTCAAACTTAAAAATGATATGGGAAGCAGAAGATGGCAAAGACCTTCTTCACAAGATATCTATTAAGAAACCTGATGTGTTGCTGATGGATATTCGCATGCCAGAGATAGATGGCATCAATGCAATTGAATTACTTAGGAAGGAATATGAAGAACTGAAGATTATTGTGCTTACTATGTACGATGATCAGCAAATGATCAGTAAAATGATGGAAATGGGCGCAAATGCCTATTTAACCAAGACCACCGATCCTGATGAAATTTATGAAGCAATACTCACTTGCATGAATGAAGATTTCTATTTCAATCAATTAGTGAATAATGCTGTTATGGGCAAGCTAATGCAGAAAAAGAGGGTCAACCGGCATCATTACGGCACCCAAATACCAATTACTTTCAGTGAGAAAGAACTGAAAATCTTACAATTACTGGCTGAAGATAAAACCACGGATGACATTTCGAAGATCATCTTTCTAAGCCCGCGTACCATTGAGACAATCCGTCAAAATATGAAAAATAAGATTGGGGCTAAAACAATTGGCGGTTTAATAACCTATGGCCTCAGAAATAAAATGATTGAATGAATAGCTCCCCTACCTACTCATCTCTCTTGCTCAATTTGAATTTGACTTTGGTAATAAGTTTTCATTATTTGAAATACGCGGTGCTTAAGGACTTCCGGTGAGTCAGCCTGCTCTATATTCACCTCAGGCAGGAAATGAATTTCCATAGCAGATGGCCAAAAATAAAAACCTTTATCAGAGGGAAATACTTTTTTGGTGTTGAACATTAAGGCGGGTATAATGGGCTTTTCCGTTTCGATTGCAAGCTTAAAAGCCCCATCATAGAATTCTTTAAGTGGCAGTCCCGTTTTATTTCGTGTTCCTTCCGGATACACACACATATGCATGCCATTTGACAAAACGAATTTCATAGCCTTAAAGCTGTTCTTACGGCTATTTTTATCCTTTCTATCAACAAGCACAGATCCTCTTTTATAAACCATCCCGAATAATGGAATCCTCGCCATCTCAACCTTAGCTATTGTCTTATTAGGCCCGGGAATGAAAGGTGTGCTTAACGGCACGTCCATTAAAGAATTATGATTACAAGTTACGATGTAGGTTTTCCCTTTTTTAAAAAATTCCTTACCCTTCACTTTTAAAGAACAACCTGAAAAGAAAAAAAAGACGTTCATCCAGGTCTTTGAAATTATTTGGAAAACCATTGTTTTCCCTGGTTCTTTTAATCTCCGGGTTATCAACATAAGAAGGGCTACCGGCAGCAGAGTGATGATAAAAACAATCAATGCCCAGCACGCAAATACCCGGGCAAGGCAAATCTTCAACAGTGAATGTTTGGACGAACTTATAACTTCCAATTAATTGGGGATTTATTCTGAGAAACTAAAAGATCATTAGTTTTCGAAAAGTGCCTGCAGCCGAAGAAACCTTTATCTGCGCTAAACGGTGAAGGATGGGCCGCTTTTAACACAAAATGCTTTGTTTCATCAATTATCATCTGCTTTTGATGGGCAAATCTTCCCCAAAGGAGAAAAATTATCCCATTGTTCAGTTCAGAAATTTTTGAGATAACCTTATCCGTAAATTGAAGCCACCCAATTTTACTATGACTTCCGGGTTCATGAGCTCTGACTGTGAGAGAAGCATTTAATAGCAATATACCCTGGGTGGCCCAGGGTTCCAGATTACCGGATTTAGGTATTTCAAGACCTACATCATTTTTTAATTCTTTAAAAATATTCATGAGCGATGGAGGAAAGGCTATGCCGTCAGGAACAGAAAAGCTTAATCCATGTGCCTGACCCTTGTTATGATACGGGTCTTGCCCAAGAAGCACCACTTTCACCTTTTCAAATGGAGTTTTTTCAAAGGCATTGAAAATATAACCCCCCGGAGGAAAAATAAGTCTACCGGCGCTCTTCTCGGTCTTCAAAAACATAACTATCTGCTGAAAATAGTCTAGGGGAAATTCGTCTTTCAAGACTTCTTTCCAACTATTTTCTATCTGTACATCCATTTCTCAAATCGTTAACCCATAATAAAAGCCATGTTTCAACAATGGTTGTGGGAAAGTGTAAATGTATGGTGACCCCGAAACGACTCGAACGTTTGACCCACAGCTTAGAAGGCTGTTGCTCTATCCACTGAGCTACGGGGCCAGAGTAATCCCTAATCCAAAAAAGCCTGTTTTCATTAATTAGTGGCGCAAATATAAACCAGATTATGTTCAGATTTGTAGTAATCCCTAACGATCAATCCAACATTTTGCCAAATGGAACATTATTTGTAAGTACATCAAAGTATTCTATTTAAGAGTGCTTCGAAGTGCTCTATTAAAACTAGAAGTGCTCTATTAAAACTAAATGCAAAAACCCTCAATTATTTTTCACTTAATTAAATCTTTATGAATAAAAAATTCACAATTGCACTTTTCGCTTGCCTATTGAGTTTGCCTGTCATTGCCCAACAATTTATTTCTTCTACAAAGCCGTCGCTGATTGGCTTCCATTTTTCATTGGTTGATTATAATTCTCCTACCAGAATAGATTCTACATCTCTCAAGGATGTGTTTGACCAGGGAGATATTTTTAAACCAAGCAAACAAAGTACAGCTTTTACAATCTCTTATTGGAAAGGGTTGAGCAAAAACATTGATTTCTCAGGTAAGTTAAACGGCATCTTTTATGACTATGCGCTTAATAGCAGGGGAGAACAAAAAAATAATGAATTTGGTACTGAACTGGAAGGAGCTTTTAATTTGAGGCCTTACGGAGATGACCATTTGTTTGCACCTTTCCTTACAGCGGGGCTTGGTGGTGGTTACTATACTGATAAATTTGGAGGTTATATCCCGCTGGGTATTGGCTTCCAATTTAATATTCAGAGCCAGGTTTACTTTTTTCTGCAGTCTCAGTACAGATTGACTTTGAGTAAAGACATCTTCCCTGATAATTTGTTTCATTCACTTGGTGTTGCCGTTAATATCTCTAAACCAAAGCCGGTTGTTCCACCTCCACCTGTAATAGTTGACACAGATAACGATGGTGTTCTTGATTCGCTTGACGCTTGCCCGGATGAAGCTGGTCTCGCAGCCTTACAAGGTTGCCCGGATAAAGATGCTGATGGCATTGCAGATAAAGATGACAAATGCCCTGACGTAGCAGGCCTTGAAAAATATGAAGGGTGCCCGATCCCAGATACTGATGGTGATGGGGTGAATGACGAAGTAGATAAATGTCCCAATGAAGCAGGATTGGCCAAATATAATGGTTGCCCGATACCTGATTCGGATAAAGATGGCGTAAATGATGAAGAGGACAAATGTCCAAATGAAGCAGGCCCTGCATCAAACTATGGTTGTCCGGTGATAGATGTAGTAATTATTGAAAGAATAAACAAAGCAGCAAAAAATGTCTTTTTTGCTACCGGAAGTGCCAAATTGCTTAAAAAATCTTTTGCTTCACTTAACGATGTGGTTGAAGTGATGAAGGAAAATCCCTCTTATAATATTGACATAGAAGGGCATACAGACAACACGGGTAGCGATACACTTAACCAGCGTTTGTCAAATGACCGTGTTGCGTCTGTGAGGCAATATTTAATAGACAATGAAATCGAAGAAAGCAGGATCTCTTCTGTCGGATATGGTGAAGAAAGGCCAGTCGCTGATAATAGTAGTTTGGCGGGCCGTGCTCAAAACCGCCGGGTAGAAATGAAGCTGCGAAATTATTAAACAGCCTAAATGATTAGTTATTTAAGCCTCTTCAAATTTGAAGGGGCTTTTATTATCATCCCAACCTGGTTATTTTTCTTCCAGCATTAATATTTTTTCAAAAAGTATTTCATATTCAGCAGAAGTTTTTTCCAATTGCCCGGCATTCTCAGCGTACAACTTTTCTGTTTTTAAGAACTTTTCTTTTTGTAAATAAAAATCGGGGTTTCCCAGGTCCTTTTCAAGACCTTCTTTTTCTTTTTTGAGCCGCTCGATTTCTGCTTCGAGTTTTTCAAAATTCTTCTGCAATTTTTGTAATTCTCTTTGTGATTCTTTATTAACTGAATTGCCGCCATTGGATTTCACTGGTTGTTGCGTGACTTTATTTTCGACAGGGTATTTTTTCGATTCAGTTTCGGCCTGTTGCCGGTCCTTTTTCCAGACCTCCCATTCATCATATGTCCCCACGAATTCCCTTATCTTGTAGTCATCAATTTCCCATATTTTATTCGCAGTTTTGTTTACAAAATACCTGTCATGGCTTACAAGTAAATAAGTGCCTTCATATTTCTGAAGAGATTCAATTAACAGGTCAACCGAATGCATATCGAGATGGTTTGTCGGCTCGTCTAATAATAGAAAATTCGCTTTGCTCGCTATGGTTTTTGCCAGCGCAACCCTGGCTTTTTCGCCTCCGCTAAGTACTTTTATTTTTTTACTAACATCGTCACCGCTAAATAAGAAGCAACCCAGCAGACTACGAATTTCGAGGTCCGTTTTTCCACTTCGGCTGGCATGGAGTTCTTCAAGCACGGTAGCTTCCAGGTTCAGAGCTTCCAATTGGTGTTGGGCATAAAAAGCATCCTTCACGTTATGTCCTTCAATCCGAATGCCTTCATACGTTTCAGTGCCTGCGACTATCCTCAGCAAGGTTGATTTACCTTTTCCATTTGCTCCAATTAAACCGATCTTATCACCCCTGGTTATTTCTGCATTGGCATCTTCAATGATCTTTACTTCGCCGAAGCTTTTAGAAACATTTTTTAAAGTACTTAGGACACGCCCCGGAACTTTATCAATTGAAAAATTAATTCGCATGTCCGGCCTTTGCAGCTCCGTATCTTCTATTCGGTCCAGCCTGTCCAAACGTTTCATAATGCTTTGTGCCTGCGCAGCTTTAGAGGCTTTTGCCTTAAAGCGCTCTACGAATTTTTCCTGCTGCCGTATATAATCTTGTTGGTTTTCATAAGCTCTTTTCCGCCAAGTATTAATCTGAGCTGTCTTCTCCTCAAAGCGCTATCAAATAATAATTTTTCTTCTTCGGTTTCGGGTACTAACGTGGGCACTTTCTTTGATTGCCCTTCCTGGTCTAATGATACAAAAGTGTAGTATGCTTCATTGCTCTTGTATTTATTTTTCTTAATCAAATCCTCGCACCAAACGTTCATATGCACCTCCATGCTGGTATTAAATGCCCGCGTGACTTTTGCTTCAATATGCACGACATTTCCAAGCCTGATTGGGCTGGTAAAAGAAATATTATCTACTGAAGCAGTAACCACAGGGTTATTGCAATGCCTGGTTGCTGAAAGGGCAGAGGCGATATCCATCCAATACATAAGGCGGCCGCCCATCAGGTTGCCAAATGTGTTTGTATCATTTGGTAATACAAGTTCCGTCATTACAATTAGGCTTTCAGCTGGTTTTTTATCCGTCATTTTTAATTTTGTATTTAACAGCAAATATAGCCCTGCATGCAATGAACCAAACAGACTTCCGGTTTCTGAAGGATAGTTTTAATTTTGCACCCTTAAAAAGTTGATATGCTGTTAGGATTGCAAAATGTTACGTTTGAATTTGGCGCACGAATGATAGTTGAGGACGCTACCTGGCATATTCAGCCAAATGAACGGATCGGTTTGATTGGATATAATGGTACCGGCAAATCCACTCTATTGAAAGTACTTACCGGGCAATACTCACCCTCGGGGGGTACTGTTGAAAAGGGAAAAGAAACAACCATAGGATTTTTACACCAGGATCTCCTTTCATTCGATACAGAAGATCCCATTTTGATGGTGGCCATGGGGGCATTTGAAAAAGTAAAAGAAGTGGAAGCTGATATAGAAAGAATTGGTAAGGAACTAGAGCGATCCGGAGATGAAAAACTTGCTCACCTTTATGCTGATAAACTTCACGAGTTGGAGGTACTGGGGGGATATGAGATTCACCATAAATCCGAGGAAATTTTACAAGGCCTCGGATTTTCAAATGCTGATCTTACCAGGCCCTACAAAGAATTTAGCGGTGGCTGGCGTATGCGGGTATTGCTGGCAAAAATGATTTTAATGCAGCCAGATGTTTTATTGTTGGATGAACCTACGAACCATCTTGATCTGCCTTCCATCGAATGGCTTGAAAAATACTTACAGCATTACCAGGGCGCCGTTGTCATCGTATCTCACGACAGATATTTTCTTGACAGAATGGTAACCAGGATCGTTGAAATTTATCAGCAACAGCTTAATTTTTACACCGGTAACTATAGTTATTATATCCAGGAGAAAACGCAACGAATTGAATTGCAGAAAAGAGCTTATGAAAACCAACAAGATTATATACGGCAGCAGGAAAAATTCGTAGAGCGCTTTAAGGCAAAAGCCTCTAAAGCTGCGCAGGCACAAAGCATTATGAAACGTTTGGAC
>MWWA01000235.1_pt1 | contig 15839 bp, 16 predicted proteins | sample 1047341 | NCBI WGS metagenome assembly MWWA01 (sample SAMN06349978, study PRJNA376086) | soil metagenome | isolation source: MS5-1 sample Antarctic (ecotone) soil | place: Antarctica | collected 2015-01-13
AATAACAAGGGGAGGAGCAAACCTTATTTTATCACCTTGTGTAGGCTTGGCTAACAAACCATTTTCTTTCAATTCCATACAAAGTTTCCAGGCTGCTTCTTTATCTGGATGATCAATTACCATTGCATTAAGTAATCCTTTACCTCTTATAATTTTTATATGCTTTGATTTTATATTTTCTAAACCCTTTCTGAATTGTTCTCCTAATACAACAGCATTTTCAGCCATATTTTCTTCTTTTAGAACTTCAAGTGCGGCAATGGCTACTTTACATGCTAATGGATTTCCTCCATATGTTGAACCATGTTCACCGGGTTTGATGGTAAGCATTACTTCATCATCGGCTAATACAGCACTTACCGGTAATAATCCTCCGCTTAAGGCTTTTCCTAAAATTAAAATATCAGGTCTTACATTTTCATGATCACAAGCCAGCATTTTTCCTGTACGGCATAAACCTGTTTGAATTTCATCTGCCATGAAGATCACATTTGCATCTTTACATAAATCTGATGCTTTTCTTAAATAATCTTCGTCAGGAACTTTTACACCGGCTTCACCCTGTATAGGCTCCACTAAAAAACCGGCGACATTTTTATTTTGTAAAACATTTTCCAGCGTTTTCAGATCATTAAATGGAATTTGAATAAAGCCAGGCATGTACGGACCAAAATTATTATAGGCGCTTGGGTCGGAACTGAATGAAATAACCGTTGTGGTTCTGCCGTGAAAATTATTTTCACAAACAATAATCAAAGCTTCTTCATCCGGAATTCCTTTTTTTTCATAACCCCATTTGCGGCATAATTTGATAGCTGTTTCCACAGCTTCCACACCTGTATTCATGGGAAGTACTTTATCATAACCGAAGTAAGCAGTAATGTATTGAGCATATTCAGCTAAAGCATCACTATGAAAAGCCCGGGAGGTGAGGGTGAGTTTTTTGGCCTGTTGAATAAGGGCATCTACAATTTTAGGATGACAATGTCCCTGGTTAACTGCTGAATAACCACTCAAAAAATCAAAATATCTTTTCCCTTCCACATCCCATAAAAAAACACCTTCACCTTTTTGGAGTACTACCGGTAGGGGGTGATAATTATGGGCACCGAATTTTTCTTCGAGATCTAAATAATATTGAGTATCGAAAACAACAGAAGTTGTAGCAGGCATAATAGTAAATTTAATAGTTAATTGAATGAGCTAACGGCAGCAGGAAGCGGAACAACTTAGTGATTGAGAATATCAAGATTAGCCTGTAAAAAGGAAATTTGCCTGTTCATTATTGCAAATGTAAAAATAAAAAATGGAGTATAAAATTCCCGCCGCCACCCGTATTGGGCATGTACACTTAAAAGTTGCTGACATGGAAAGGTCTCTAAAATTTTATCGGGATCTTCTTGGTTTTGAAATAACACAGTACTATGGAAACAGCGCTGTTTTTCTATCTGCAGGGGGTTACCATCATCATATTGGTTTAAATACCTGGCACAGTAAAGACGCACCTCCGGCTCCCCGCAATACTGCAGGTTTATATCATGTGGCTATTTTGTTTGAAGAAAGAAGAGAACTGGCAGTAGCAATGAAACGATTAATGGATCAAAACTATCCTCTAACCGGCGCTTCTGACCATGGAGTTTCAGAAGCTATTTAGTCGACCCTTAAAAAGTCACTTTAGGGATTAAATTAAAAATATTTTTGGGCCATAGTAAGTTTTGGATAATATAAATCAGGCGCATAAAAAAGTCAAAAAACATCTTTTTGTAGATGTTCATCATTCGTTTAAAATTCATAGCTGCTGCGGCAAGCATTACATTGATATTGTCTCCTTTAATTCCTGAATAAAAGTTGCGGCTCAGGCGATGATCTTGTTTGAGGTGACCGATTTTTGGTTCTATTGCTGCTCTTCGTTTAAATCCTTTTCGTAGTTTTTGTTTTTCGTATGGGGTCCTCTTTTTCCCTGGTTTGTCGGGCATAATAATTTTTGTTCCCAATACTTCTTTTACACCAGGGTATCCGCGGTCAACAAAATTATTTTTTAAAATAATACCTGTTAGCTGTTGTTGTTGTTTGATGGCAGGTTCTAATGTTTTGCTGTCGTGTACATTTTTTTCGATGTTGATGGCGCCAATAATAACGCCTGTGTTTTTTGTGGTGATGATTGACACCTTTGAGCCAAACTCATATTTCTTATGTTCTTTGCCTTTGCTGATGCATTGCACATGCGGTTCGTGTAATGAATAAATTTTATTACTGTCTGTTTTCCTTTGCGCTAATACTTTTTTAAATAATGTAAGAATGCTCTGATGCAGGCTGGGCGGTAGTTTTCGATCTAATTCCCTTACCAGCCTGCCTGCAATGGTTTTTATTTTTTTATCTGCTTTCTTCGCCTTGCCTTTATTCTTAGGATGGTTTCTAAATCTTTGATCCATCAATAATTTTTTCAAAACACGAGTATAACTTTGACGCAATTCAATGTCTTCTTTATCTGCAATAGCGACACATTTTTTTATGATCCTGCGATGCAATTTATTGTCTGTAGGATAAGTGATATTTTTTTCCTGAACCGTTGTATCGGTTGTAGCTTCCTGCTCCCGGCCATCTTTGCCATTAATGCGAATACTTTCTTTCAAAATCAGTTCTATTCCTTGTTCTCCAATGCGGTTTCTGAAATGCACTAACTCGCTGGCCTCGCAAGGCGCTCCGCAGGCATACGATTTTTCTCCACTAAAATATTGGTAATAGATATTTTCAAACCACTGTTCTACTACACTCTCATCGCTTATGTTACGGATATGTTTAAGCATTAGCAAAGACACCATCAACCGGATAGGTTTTGCCGGACGGCCTTCTTCAGAATATAATTTTGCAAAGGCTTCTTCAAAAATTTGCCAATTAATTTTGTTCGCTAAAATGTACAATGGATGGCTGTGGCTAAGCTGTTCTTCGAAAGTACTGTAAAAGCCAAGCTGAGCTGTAGATTGTTTTTTTGAAAGCATAAAATCTGCAAGGTTTTGAATTCAAATTTCATTTTTCCTGCAAATTTTATCAACTCTTTTTATCCCCAAACCCATGTCTGTTGTGGATTACGTTGCTTTTTAAGGGACGACTATTTATTTAAATGATCCTGATGAAAATGGCGTTGAATTGTATTGTGACAAGCCCAAAGAAACATGGACTTTAGATGCTGAAGGAAATTTACAAATGATCACTGAGGCTTTGGATATTAATGCTTTATTGGCTTTAGCTCATTAAATACTTTATATTGATAATGCTCCGGAAATTTTAAATCGGGTTCAGCATTTTTTTCAAAAATTCCAAAAACAGCAGAACCACTTCCGGTTAATGATGCATATAAAGCTCCTGTAGATACCAGCACTTCTTTTAAAAATTTTATTTCGGGATAATGTTGAAAGACGGGTTCTTCAAAATCATTTACAATAATATCATTCCATTCAAGTACAGGTTTATGAATAGCTTCTTTTATGGAGATGCCTTTTGGTTTTAATTGTAATTGTTTAAAAGCCCAGGCGGTGGGAATATGTAAAGCAGGGTGTACAAGAACAATTTTGTAAGAAGAAAGGTCCAGTTCAACAGGAATTAGTTTTTCTCCCCTGCTGCTGGCAAAACAAGGTTTGTTTATAATGAATATAGGACAATCGCTTCCCAGTTGTAATGCATAATCAATCAACTGTGCTTCACTTAAACCTATTTTAAATTTTTTATTTAATAGGAGCAGGGTAAAGGCACCATCTGCACTACCACCACCTAAACCCGCACCTGTTGGAATAACTTTATGTAAATGCATATAAACCGGTGGCAGGTCAAAATCTTTTTTGAGCAGTTCATATGCTTTGGTGCAAATGTTCTCTTGAGCCGAAACAGGAATTGATGCTCCGGAAGAGGTGAAACAAAATATTTGGGATTGAATAATTTCTAAACCATCTTTCCATGGCAGGGGGTAAAATACGGTTTCAAGGTCATGAAATCCGTCATCTCTTTTTCCTGAAATACGAAGTCCGAGGTTAATCTTGCAGTTAGGAAAAGATATCATAATGAGTGAAACTTACAATCAGTAAAGGACATTGGGAAAAAGGAAAATTTATTTTTTCCTGGTATTTATCTCATCTCTTATAGCAATGGCTCTTATGTAATCCTCCTGCTCCAGCACTTCATTTAAAAGTGTATTTAACTCTTCTAATGACATGGATTTCAAATCATCTTTACTGCCTGTGGTTGTAACAGTATGTTCCTCTTCCTCACCTGTAGCTGATTTTTTTTTCTTAGTCGCACCTGCATCTTCCATCATGATACCTGCACTTTCAAGTATGTGTTCGTAAGTAAAAATGGTACAACCAAAACGTACTGCCAGTGCAAGTGCATCGGAAGTGCGGCTATCAATTTCTATAGTATCGTTATCTGATGAGCAAACCAATTTAGAAAAAAATATTCCTTCCTGGAGGTCTGAAATAATTATTTCGTGAAGATCAATATTAAAAGCTGTCATGAAATTTTTCATCAGGTCATGGGTGAGGGGGCGGCTGGGTTGCATTTTTTCCAAAGCCACTGCTATGGCCTGTGCTTCAAAACCTCCAATTACTATGGGTAATCTTCGTAAACCATTTACCTCGCCTAATACAACTGCATAAGAATGTGTTTGAGTAATACTATGCGATAGCGCCACAATTTCCAATTCTATTTTCTTCATAACCTTTTAAAAATCTAAAGCTTGGCTATTTACAAACCTAATGATTTTAGGTCAATTTAATGACCCGGCATTAACCATAATTATGATCAACTAATACCTTTTATTTTTTTTACTGCATCAATTATTTTTGGAACTACCTCAAATGCATCGCCTACTATACCATAATCTGCAGCTTTAAAAAAAGGCGCTTCAGCATCTTTATTTACTACTACTATTACTTTACTGCGGTTTACCCCGGCAAGATGTTGAATGGCTCCACTTATTCCAATAGCTATATATAAGTTTGGTGCAATGGCAATTCCTGTTTGCCCAACGTGTTCGTTGTGAGGACGCCAGTTAGCATCTGCAACCGGTCTGCTGCAAGCCAAAGCTGCTCCAAGTAAGTCAGCTAATTCTTCAACCATTTTCCAGTTTTCAGGACCCTTTAATCCACGGCCGGCACTCACTACCACATCGGCTTCCGTTAAGGCCACTTTACCACTCGTTTTTGTAGAACCTGTCACTTTTATTTTGGGAGCATCTACTGTTGCTTCGAAAGGAACTATTTCTGTCGCTCCATCTCCTTCTGTAATGGAGAAAGAATTAGGATTTAAAGCAATTATTTTTATATCAGAAGTTACAGAAACCTGGGCAAAAGCTTTTCCAGAAAATACATTCTTACGAACAGTGAAACCATTTGAAGTATCAGGTAAGGCAACAGCACCTGAAACTAAACCGGCTTGTAAACGTACTGCCAAACGAGGAGCAATAGTTTTTCCTGTACTGTTGTTTGAAAACACAATTACCTGGGATCCAGCTTTTTGAACAACCTGTTCTAATATTTTAGTGTAAACCTGTGAATCAATTGCCTGAAGGTTATCATGTTGTAGCTGGTAAAGTTTTTTGATTCCTTGTTTTCCTAATGAATCTATGTCAGCAGGATTTCCCAGTACTACAGCTTCGGCTGTGCCACCTGTTTGTTCGGCTATTTTAGCACCGTAACTTGCCGCTTCCAAAGAGGCTTTCTTTATATGTCCGTCAACATGATCTATAAAAACTAATACTTGCATGTATTCTTAGTTAATTCGTTAATTAGTTAATTGTTTTTTCTTCCTACTTCCTCCTCTAACTTTTATATAATCCTGGCCTCTTCATGCAGAAGTCTAACCAGTTCTTCAACATTATCGGGAGAAACCAGTTTTACACCCGCTTTTGCCGGCGGTAAACCAAATTCCACTGCCTTAGCAAGAGGTTCAACCTGTACAGGTTCAACAACTTTTAACGGTTTGGACCGGGCGGCCATAATACCTCTCATATTAGGAATCCGGGCTTCTGCCATTCCTTTTTGGGCACTAATAACTATAGGTAATGAAACTTCAACTGTTTCCTCACCGCCTTCAATCTCTCGTTTTACCGTGGCTGTTGTACCATCAATCTGCAGGTTTGTGGCAAGAGCTATATAAGGGATCTCCAGCATTTCTGCCAACATACCACCTACAGAGCCATTGTTATAATCTATAGTTTCTTTACCTGTTAATATAAGGTCATAACCACCTTGTTTTGCAACTTCAGCCAATTGAGTGGCTACTGTAAAGGGATCTGTAGGAGTGACATTGATACGGATAGCTTCATCACCACCAAGTGCCAAAGCTTTCCTGATAATAGGTTCTGCATCTGTACCACCCACATTTACCAGGTGAATAACAGAAGATGCATCTTTTTCCTTTAATTCAATTGCTCTGACAAGAGCATACCATTCGTCGTATGGATTTAGTATCCATTGCACACCGGCTTCTGCAAATTTCGTGTTGTTATCTGTGAAGGCTATTTTTGCCGTTGTATCAGGTGTTTTGCTTATACAAACCAGGATCTTCATATTTATCTGATTAAGAGTAAAAATTTTAGTTGCTTATGCAACTAAAAGCTGCAAATATAAGGCGCAAAGATAGCCAAACTGAAAAACCGATGGATAGAATTGAACGTTTAAAAGAATTTTTGGCGACCAGTCCGCATGACAGCTTTTTAAAACATGCACTTGCTTTGGAATATGTAAAGCAGGGCGATGTAGAAGCTGCCAAAGAGTGCTTTGAAGATTTACTCCGTGAAAATGAAAACTATATTGGCTCCTATTATCATCTTGCAAAATTGCACGAACAATGCAATGCAAAAGATGATGCTATTGCTGTTTATATAAAAGGAATGGAAAAAGCAAAACAAGCCGGTGATGATCATGCCTACCGTGAACTGCAGGCTGCTTATGAAGATCTGACATTCTGATACCACTTAGTAAAGTACTTCTTCCAATTTTAGATAACTTCTTACACAACTATATCTTTACTTATAATGCAAACAGAATTGCTTGATATTTTTTTAGAAGAAGTTCAAATTCATGGTAAGTCACCAACGTCAACTTATTTACTGGCAGTTAGCGGTGGTGTAGATTCAGTGGTGTTGACAGAATTAGCCAAACAAGCCAATTTAAACTTCTCTATCGCTCATTGCAATTTTAATTTAAGAGGAGAGGAGAGTAAAAGAGATGAAGGTTTTGTACAACAACTGGCTGAAAAATATAATATTCCTTCTCATATTAAGCAATTCGATACTAACTCATTTGCAATAGAAAATAAGTTATCCATACAGGAAGCTGCAAGAAAATTAAGGTATGACTGGTTTGATGAATTGAGGAAAGAAAATAATTTTTCACACATTATTCTTGCTCATCATGCCGATGACAACATTGAAACGGTTTTAATGAATTTTTTTAGAGGCACCGGTTTAAATGGATTAACAGGCATGGCTGCTTATTATGACAGTAAAAAAATAATGCGACCATTGATAAGCGTTAGAAGAAAAGAAATTGAGGAATTTGCTCAAAAACATAATTTACCCTGGGTTGAGGATTCTTCCAATGCAGAAGCAAAATATACAAGGAACTATTTCAGGAATGAATTAATTCCTGCTTTGAAGCGTATCTATCCACAGGTAGAAGAAAATATTTTAGATACAATTGAAAGGCTTAAAATAACTTCTCTTTTACATGATCAGCTGGCAGATCAGCTAAAGAAAAAATTAAATAAAGGAACCCCGCCCGAAGCTCGTTTTTCTGTAAAGGAACTTATGAAATATAAGAATACCTCTTTACTTTATGATATTCTAAAAGACTTTGGTTTTACAGAAAAACAAGTACCGGAATTAATGAAGTTGGCTCAAAGTGAAACCGGAAAATTTTTAACTAATAATGATTATATTTTATTAAGAGACAGAGCATGGTTTGTCTTTTCACCTAAACAACAGGCGGCTAAAACCATTGTTATTCTAAAAGAAGATAAAACAATTTCTTTTACCGGAGGTGTTTTAAAAATTGAATTGATTCAAAAAGAAAAAACATCTATTTCCAAATCGCCTGACAATGCTCAACTGGATGCAAGTGAAATTGAGTTTCCGTTAATATTAAGAAGGTGGCGGGAAGGTGATTATTTTTATCCGCTTGGCATGAGAAAGAAAAAAAAGATTGCCCGTTTTTTTATTGATCAGAAATTATCAAAACTACAAAAAGAAAAAACATGGGTACTTGAATCACACAAGAGAATTATTTGGGTTGTTGGATATAGAATTGATGACCGGTTTAAATTAACAGCCAATTCAGGGGAAGTACTTCAACTAACTATATCCATCCCCTGATCTGCATATATTGTTTAATGCGTTCAAATCCATTTCCTACAGCATCATAGCCAATAGCTCTCCCTGCAACAATAATAAATATTAAACCATAAACAGCTCCCCAGATATGTGCGGAGTGATTGATGTTACTGCCACCTTTTCTATCCATCATGGCTGATATTAATAAATATAGTGGTGCAAATATGAAACCCGGTATAGGTATAGGAATAAAAAATATGAAAACTTCTGTTTCAGGTGCAATCATTAATCCGGCAAAAATTACAGCACTTACAGCACCTGAAGCTCCCAGGCTGCGGTAGTTATGATTGTTCTTGTTTTTAAAATAAGTAGGTAATAGCGAAACAAATAAAGCAGATAAATATAATATTATATAAAGCCAGGTTCCTGATTCTCCAAAAATATCAACCAATGAACTTTCTACATAACGTCCAAAAAAATACAAAGACAGCATGTTGAAAATAAGATGTCCATAATCAGCATGTATAAAACCGCAGGTTATAAAACGGTACCACTGGTTATCATTGGTAACAGCAGGAGGATAGAAAATGAATTTTTCAATTACATTTTGGTTACTAAAGCCACTGATAGAAATTATTGCCGTTATTATGATAATAATTAAGGTGATAGACATTTCCATAATTCTTCAAATATTTTGGAGTAAAGATAATAGCAAATGGTAGGTAGGGTGGTTAATCATTTATGATGATACTTCTCATTTCTTATAATAGTACATGCCCTGTAGATTTGTTCAGTAAGTATCAATCTTACCAACTGGTGTGGAAATGTCAACTGTGAAAACGACCATTTAAATTTTGCTTTTTGCAGAATAGTTTCATCCAAACCAAAAGCACCTCCTATTAGAAAAACAATATTTTTTATGCTTGCATTGCTTTTTTGTTGCAGAAACAAAGCAACACCTTCCGATGTTAATTGCTTTCCATTCTCATCAAGACAGACCAGAAAATCATCCTGCTTCAGCCATTGCAAAATTGTTTCGGCTTCCCTCTTCTTCAGATCCATTTCTGAAAGCATACCTGAATTTTTTGGAACAGGTATAATGTGCCACTCTACCGGGTAATACTTACTAATGCGTTTGGTGAATTCTTCCACCCCCTGCTTTACATATGCTTCGTGTTGTTTTCCAATAGCCAAAAACGATAATTTCATAAGCTGTTCTTGTGCCAAGTCTGGCATAGTTAATGAATAAACTTAGTAAACTCTAAAACATGAGGTTATATTTCTATTTACTGGCTGCTCTGGTAGTATTTGTTTTTGCACAATGTAATACCATCAAAAGTATTCCCACAAATACCAGTGGAGGATTATTTTCATTAAACGGTAACTGGCAATTAATAACCAGTTCAGAAAATCGTGCTATGGAAGGAACTATTGTAACTGTAGTTCCGGGGGTAGATAATGCTACTGTGCGTACTTTAAACAACAATACTTATTGTGTAAGAGAAAGGGATGTTCTCTGGAGATCTATTAAACCAATGGAAAGTGGAACCTTTACCATTGACAATCTTATAAACGCATGCCAGGGTAATGTTATTTATAGACCTGCTACCTTAACTGTACTTACAAATGATGAAGTACGTGTAACAGGAACAAATACGTACAGTACAGAATTAATCCAAACATGGAGGAGGGTGGCCAGTCCACAATAAATCAGGTTTTAGTTAGTACAGCTTTTGCATAAAAGAAATAAATCTTTTTTCTCAAAAAATGACCACACGACTATTCAGAATTTTATATGTAATTGTTTTAAGCACACCATTAATTAGTTTATCACAAACTATTACACCCGGTGCAGATTCAGTTCATATATCCACCAGCATCAAATACAGTGACCCTTCATTTTTTAAAAAAATCATTTTAGGTAAAAATTACAGGCAAGAGTGGGAAACACCCGTTACACTGCCTATTTTTTATATAAAAAATTTCGATTTTAAAATTCTTGAATTGGGTGGCGGACAACAAACCAAGTCTTTGCGCATGGAAGATAAAAGAGGAAGAGAATGGGTGTTGAGAACCATAGATAAAGATGTGCAAAAAGCACTGCCGCTATTTTTACGAAATACTTTAGCCAAAAAAGTGGTGCAGGATATGGTTTCTGCAGCGCATCCTTATTCACCACTTATCATTCCTCCACTGGCAAAAGTTATGGGTATAATTGTACCAGAACCCACTTTTTATTATGTGCCCGATGATCCGGCATTTGGAGAACACAAAGATGTATTTGCTCACCAGGTTGTAATGCTGGAACAACGTGAACCAACACCCGATAATTCAGATACAAAAAGTACAGCCTCTGTAGTAGAAAAATTATTTGAAGAAAATGATCATCTTGTAATTCAGCAGGCTGTGCTTAAAGCAAGATTATTAGATATGCTTATTGCTGATTGGGACAGGCATGCAGATCAATGGCGATGGGGTAAATTTGAAACAGGAGGGATGGATTATTATTATGCTATTCCCAGAGACCGTGACCAGGCCTTTTTTCAGTCAAAAGGTTTATTGGTAAAAATTGCCCGTTTAATTGCTTTACGTCACATGGTTGGTTTTAGAGATGATATGAAGAAAATGAAACAATTAAATTTTAAATCATGGCAATTCGACAGAATTTTTCTTAATCAGCTTGACAGGAATAAATGGGACAGTACTATAAAATTGTCACAAGCTCAACTTACAGATGAAGTAATTGAAAATGCAGTTAAAAAACTACCACCGGAAATATATGCTATCAACGGACAGAATATAACATCAAAACTAAAGAGCAGGCGTAACGACATGCACAGAGGTATTATGAATTATTATGAATTTTTAGCTGTAGACCCTGAAGTTACAGGAACAGATGATGCTGAGATTTTCCGGATAAAAAGTGAAGGAAATCTTTTAACCATCACTGTTTTTGATAAAAAAGATGGGGTAGAAGGAAGACGGTTTTATAAAAGATCATTTGATCCGGACGACACAAAAATAATAACTGTATCAGGGCTGGGAGGAAAAGACGTATTTATTGTAGAAGAAGGAACATCTTCTACCATCAGGTTAAAATTTTATGGTGGTGAAGGAGATGATACCTACGATATAAAGGGCAATGTTAGAAACAAAATTTATGATAGTAAAGAAGAAGACAACCAGGTAATAAATAAAAAAAGGTCCAGGATTAAAATTAAATAATTTCTTCAGAAAAGTTGCCATTATCTTTGATGTGGATAAATTTTAAAGTTCTCATAGTCAGCTAATTAATATGAGTTTCTTAAATTAAAACTTTCAATTGGCATACAGTTTTTAACTGCTATTATATGAGCCATCAAAGCCCGCGGAAAAAAACAAAAACCAATACAGAGAAAAGAAAAATTGCAGCTTCAGAAAAGAAATTAAAAGCATATCCTGTCAAAAGATCACCAACCAAAAACAGACCTGTTCATGATGATGTAACTATTGATCTTAAGCAGGAAAAAAACTATACATCAACTCTTTCATTAATAAAAAGAGAATTCAAAAAACAACCGGAAACACCCATGCCGGAAGATATTAAACCAATGTTAGCCACATCTTCCGACACAGCATTTAATGACAGCGGTTGGCAGTTTGAAATTAAATGGGATGGATACAGGTCATTAGCCTATATCAATAACGGGAAGGTGCAACTGCGGTCCCGCAATAATTTATCATTTACCCTAAAATACCATCCCATTACCAATGAATTACAAAAATGGGGTATAAACGCTGTTTTGGATGGGGAAATAGCTGTGTTAAATGAAGAAGGAAAATCTGATTTTAATGCAATGCAATACTGGAATACAAAAACGGAAGGGGAATTGCTGTATTATGTTTTTGATTTGCTTTGGTTGGATGGTATTGACCTGAGGGAAAAACCTTTATTTGTAAGAAGAAGTTTATTAAAGAAAATTCTTCCTGAGAAAGGCATTATCAGGTTTAGTGATGATATTGAAGAATGGGGATCAGAATTTTTTAAAATTGCACAGCAAAATAATTTAGAAGGCATCATTGCTAAAAAAAAAGATTCTGTTTATGACGCAGGTATGCGTACAAAGGACTGGCTTAAAATAAAAGCTGAACAAAGACATGAAGCGGTCATTTGCGGCTATACCAAAAAGAAAGATACCGATCGTGTATTTAGTTCTTTAATACTGGGTGTAAATGAAGGGGATAAATTTACTTTTATAGGTCAGGTTGGAACGGGGTTTACACAAAAGTTACAGGCAGAATTGCTGAAAAAAATGCGACCACTCACTACCGCAACATGCCCGTTTACTTCTGATCCGACAATAGCAGATCCTGTGGTTTGGCTTCGTCCGCACCTGGTATGCGAAGTAAAATATACCGAGCTTACAAAAGAAGGTGTAATGCGTCATGCCTCTTTCCAGGGATTAAGAGAAGATAAAACAATACTTGATTTAAATGATGAACGTGGAGTTGATATATCTCCTACACCTACTGGCAATGAACGTGTTTTATTTACCAAAGAAGAAGAAAAAAAACTGGTAGAAGTAGAAGGTCAAACTTTAAAACTCACAAACCTCAAAAAGATATTTTGGCTCAGAGAAAAATACACAAAAGGAGATTTATTAAATTATTATTACCAGGTTGCTCCTTACATGCTGCCTTATATGAAAGACAGACCACAGTCGCTTCATCGTTTTCCCAATGGAAGTGAGTCGGAAAGTTTTTACCAAAAAAATATGGCGGGGAAAATTGATAGTTGGCTAAAGACCTTTAGGAGGATAAGCGAATCCAGTAATCAACCAAAGCATTTTTTAGTTTGTGCTGATGAGGCAACACTTATTTACATGGCTAACCTGGGTTGTATAGAAATGAATCCATGGCACAGCACAGTTCAATTTCCCGATAACCCTACCTGGAGTGTTGTAGATCTTGATCCTGCAGCAATTTCTTTTGAAAAAGTAATTGAAACTGCATTGATGGTAAAACAGGTTTTAGATGCACTTGGTGTTGATTCATTTCCAAAAACTTCAGGTTCAACCGGTATACATATTTATATTCCTTTTGGAGAGCGTTATACCTATGAACAATCCAAACAATTTGCTGAATTGATAGCCATACTGGTACATCAGCAATTACCTGATTTTACAAGTATTGAAAGAAATCCTCTTAAGAGAAAGGATAAAATTTATATTGACTACCTGCAAAACAGGCCTATACAAACTATAAGCGCACCCTATTCAGTGCGTCCAAAGCCAGGTGCTACTGTTTCAGCTCCACTTGACTGGAGTGAAGTGAAGCCGGGATTACAAATGAAGCAGTTTACCATGAAAAATATGATGCAGCGCCTTCAGGCAGAAGGTGACCTGTTTACCGGAGTATTAGGAAAACCGGTAGACCTTAAAAAAATAATGCATAACCTGGCTGCCTTAACTTAAGCAAAAATCTGGTTCAGCATGAAAAGTAAAAAAATGACTGCAAAAAGTTTTACGATGCTTTTAATGGATTGAGTAGTAAAAAGGCTGTTCATTGGATTGGTTTATGGGGCGCAATTTGCAAATAATTTTTGTTTTTTTTATCCACTATTAGTTAGAATACAGTTGTTTATCGTTCACTTGACAAAATTCTATGTTGTAATATTGAAGGATATGTATTATATCATTGCTATGTCCTTTCATTCTTAAAGAAGTTGAATAGAAATTACGATTCAGTTGCCTTTGTTAAAAGTGCAATAACAGCTATAATGATGGCTGAGGTAAATAAGACAAACACCATCACACGAAATTTTTGTGATCGATCTTTTGTTGCTGTGAAATTGTCCAGCCTGGAATAAAATTTTCTTTTTTTCATAAGGGCTTAAAAACGACATAAAAGAAAATTTTGTGCCATAGAAGCCAAGATAAGCTTACTGTGAATATATTAAATGATTTGCTTTGCATCCATGAAGCTCATCAATAGCTACCGGTAATGATTACTGCTGCAGTAGGTTATGATTTTTAAATTATAATACTTTAGAGGTTTTATTCCAGTGTTGCCTTTTTTATGTTATAACTTTATAGTACACATACTTGCTATTATGACACTCTATCAATTCAAATCCAAACACGAATCAGAACAAACTGATATAGTTGATGTGAAGGGAGAATTAATTGCAGAACGTGAAGAAAAATTTTGCTCTGTACAATTATACCAGGTAGGTTCTTTTTATGTTGAAGTGTATCGCCATAATCATTTTAACGTAGTAACTCGGGTAAGTAGTTTTAAAAATACAAAGCAGTTAGACCCTTACCTGAAACAAATAAACATAGAAGAAATATTATCTTCTCTATAATCTGTTTTACCGGTACATAAATAAGTAGATGGTGTATAGTATATAAATCAACAGGAACATAATTCCCTGCCATCTTTGTAATGAATGATTTCTTCCAATAAAAAAGAACAATAATACACTCGCTACAATTGTCATTAATATATCGGTATTATTAGCGGGGCTAAATGGCAAGGGTTTAATAACAGAACTTAATCCAAGTATCCATAAAATATTAAAAATATTTGAACCGACAACATTGCCAATAGCTATATCTGTATTTTTTTTATATGCAGCAACTGCGGAAGTGGCTAACTCCGGTAATGATGTTCCAATAGCAACAACAGTTAATCCTACAAAAGATTGGCTCACACCAAAATCGGAGGTCATTGCAATGGCCCCATCAACAATCCATTTACCTCCTAAAACCAATCCAATCAATCCTATTAAAATAAATACAATTGATTTTAGTGTTGACAGTTGTTTTACTTCATCATCTTTAGTGCTTACAGTTTTTCTTCCTACTTCAACTATGTAGTATAAAAATATACTGAAGAACCCAAACAGAATAAGTCCGTCACTCCGGCTTAGTTCTGAAAATGATTTTCCATCTATTAACCTGTCATTAGCTAATACTCCCATTGCCAATGCTGCTAATAAACTAAATGGAATTTCTTTCCATATAGTGCTTTTTTGAACTGTAATAGGATAAATAATAGATGCTACACCCAGTATTAAAAGAATATTGGCAATATTACTTCCAAGTATATTTCCTATTGCCAGGTCTGTATTGCCATCAATACTGGCTAACAGGTTTACAAATAATTCAGGAGCAGACGTACCAAACGCAACAACCGTTAGTCCAATAATTAAATCAGAAACATCCAGTTTTTTAGCAATGGACGAAGCACCGTCAACCAAAAGATCGGCCCCTTTTATTAAAACAATAAAACCTAATACAAATAAAATATATAAAAGCATAATTGTTAGCTGCAGCAAAAATTGCAATGGGCAAAGTAAAAGCTTTAAATAAATCAACAATTAAAAAATTTATTGCTTATAAAATCATGTACCTTATCCATCATTCTTGCAGTGTTATCAATAGCTTTAATAGGTTATGCTATTTACAGGTCAACTGATGTAAGGCAAGTAGTGGCAGGACCCGGTACTGAAACAGTTTACGGTGAACCC
>MWWA01000236.1_pt1 | contig 15761 bp, 13 predicted proteins | sample 1047341 | NCBI WGS metagenome assembly MWWA01 (sample SAMN06349978, study PRJNA376086) | soil metagenome | isolation source: MS5-1 sample Antarctic (ecotone) soil | place: Antarctica | collected 2015-01-13
TGCCTACGCTTTTATATCCGCTGTTTACATCAATTACATGTAGTGCCTCCGTATGTTCTATGATCAGGTAGGCGCCGCTGGGCAGGTTCACCGTTTTACCGAAAGAGGCTTTCACCTGGCGGGTGACGCCATAGCTTTCAAAAATCGGCGCTCCATTATTATGAAAGGTGAGGATTTCCGTCTTATCGGGCGCTATGCGTTGCAGGTAGTTTTTTGTATCATTAAAAATATTCTTGTCATTGACCACGATGCGGTTGAAATCCGCATTCAGCAGGTCTCTCAGGATACTATTGGTTTTTCCTTCCTCGCTCATGATCTTGCATGGCGCCACGGCCCCCTGCAGATTCTTTTGTATCGTTCTCCAGGTTTTTATCAGCGACAACAGATCTTCGTGAACCTCGGCGGTATGTTTGCCTTCAGCCGCGGTTCGTACGATCACCCCAAAATTTTTGGGCTTGATCGCTTCTACAATGCGCTGCAGTCTTTTACGCTCTTCCGAAGAATGTATCTTGCGGGAAACGGCAATAATATTATTAAAAGGGGTAAGCACCACAAACCGGCCGGGAAGTGAAAGCTCACAGCTAAGACGCGGGCCTTTTGCGGCAATCGGCTCCTTTAATATTTGTACAAGGATGTTTGGCTTGCCACTAAGTACTTCGGTGATCTTTCCCGTCTTTACGATCTCGGGTTCAATAGAAGAAGTTGAAAAATCAAATCCATTTTCGGACTTATCCTGAATAGCAAGGTTGGTGAATTTTAAAATAGAACGGACATAGGGGCTGAGATCGGTATAATGCAGAAAGGCGTCCTTTTCAAATCCTACATCTGCAAAAGCAGCGTTCAGGCCGGGTATTAGCTTTTTTACCTTACCAAGATATAAATCGCCGACCGCAAAACTGGCATTTGCCTGTTCGTAGTGCAGTTCCACCAGCTTTTTATCTTCCAGCAAGGCTATTTCCACTGCCTGAGGGGCAGCGTTTATGATTAGTTCCTTATTCAACTATAGCTTGTTTTTTAATATCTCAAAACACTGAAGGAATGACGGCAACCGTAAATGGTCGGGAAAGAAAAAGTAAAAAATTACTTCTTCTTATGACGGTTCTTTCTTAAACGCTTTTTTCGCTTGTGAGTAGCGATTTTATGGCGTTTTCTCTTTTTACCACAAGGCATAACTGAGTAATTTTAAAATAATTTATAAAAATGAATTGCTTTAATATTGGGACTATCCGGCACAATAAAATATCCTAAAGAGGATCGTTCAATGCCCTGATCCGTTCGTCAACTGCCTTGCTAAACTCCGGATTATCCAGCAGGTGTTTGCTATGCTCGTACCATTTCACAGCATTTTGCTTTTCTCCTGTTGCAGCGTAGGCATCTGCAAGCCATGATACTGCTTCAATGTTCTGCGGATCGAAATCAACAACTTTTTTTAATCTTATCACCGCTTTATCGTGCTGGCCGGAGAGAACTGCACCAATACCTAACACCATCTGCGCTTTCATGTTATTCGAATCCCTTCTAACCACTTCCAGCAATTGCTGAATTCCTTTCATCGTCTCTTGCGGGTCGCCGCTCATACCCTGCCCGTAAACATAACAGCTTCCTAAATCAACTTTCAGATCATCATTTCCCGGATCCAGCACCAATGCTTTTCTAAAAAGGCCCGCAGCAGTTTCTGATTCCCAGGCTCTTATAGCGGCATCCTGCTCTTGCCGCATGTTATCTAAAATTAATCGGGCAGCAAAGGTGAGGTTTTTTTCCGAATTATCCAATTTGGCAGCCTCACTCAGATAATAGGCATAGGGCACAAATGAACGGGCAGAATCTTTCCACCAGGCGGCCAGTTGCCGATATTGTTCTATTCGCTGATCTTTTACATCTCCACGGGAAATATTGTTTTCCAGCTCTGCCAGTGCTGCAGATGAAGCAGGTAAAAGGTTTTGTTTCTCATCGGAAATAAAGTGTTGAACATCAAAGGTCTGTTGACTAACATTATTGTTAGCCTGTAGCGAAGAATGATTATCAGTTTTACCAAAAATAAAAAGAACAAGTACCAGTAGTAAGCCGCCGGAAGCTAAAATGATCCTTTTGTGCAAAGAAATATTAATTGATGAGGAGCAAAAGTAGCATTAATTGGTCTCATCCCGGGGAGGGTTGCTGTTCTTAATATCCGTCACAAATTCTTTGGCAGGTTTAAAAGCAGGAATGTAGTGTTCCGGAATTTCTACAGCAATATTTTTTTTGATATTACGGCCTATTTTTGCAGCTCTTTTTTTAGTAATAAAACTTCCAAAACCCCTTATGTATATATTTTCACCCTTCGCAAGCGATTCTTTCACTTCTGTAAATAATGCTTCCAAAGTAACGAGCACGTCTACTTTAGGAATACCGGTCTTGTCTGAAATGTGATTGATTAAATCTGCTTTTCTCATGTTGAAATTTTTAATAGAGGGTCAAAGCTAAAAAGTCCAATAAGGGAGATGTTTAAACAGGTTAATACAAATTTAATAAATCTTCTTTTCATATTCATTATGAATACCATACAATCGTAATACAATTGATATTTAAAATTTTCGCTCTTTGGAATTACCAAAACTGAATCATAAAAAAGCCTTTACAAAAAAACTATTAGAATGGGATGCGTATGATAACCACCGGCAAATGCCGTGGAAGGGTGAGAAGGATCCATATAAGGTTTGGATCAGTGAGATCATCCTGCAGCAAACGCGTGTTGAACAGGGCTTAAAATACTATCATCGCTTTATTGCAGCATTTCCTGATATTTCATCTCTTGCCAGTGCTCCGGAAAAAAAAGTATTTAAGCTTTGGCAGGGATTAGGATACTATACAAGGTGCCGCAATATTATATACACTGCACAATACATTCAAAATTCTCTTGACGGTAAGTTCCCTGACGATTACGCATCTATATTAAAGCTGAAAGGTATCGGCAGCTATACCGCATCAGCTATCGCTTCTTTTGTTTATCAGCTTCCCCATGCTGTTGTAGATGGAAACGTTTACCGGGTATTGTCAAGATACTTCGGCATTGAAACGCCAACAGATTCCTTGCAAGGAAAAAAAATGTATGCCCTTGTCGCCGAAGAGCTAATGGATAAATCGAAGCCGGGGATCTACAACCAGGCTATCATGGATTTTGGAGCTACTGTTTGTAAACCGGCCTCTCCCGCATGTATTGCCTGCCCGTTAAAGAAATATTGTTCGGCATATTATTATAACATGGTGCATTCTCTGCCAGTAAAAAGTAAGAAATTAAAAAACCGTGTCAGGCATTTTAGCTATATCGTCTTCAATTATGGGAAAAAATATTACCTGCGCAAAAGAGACGAAAAAGATATATGGCGTGGATTGTATGAATTTTTTCTTGTGGAAACAGGCAGAGCTGTCGCTTCAGAAGAGGTTCTCGCGTCAGCAACTTTCCGCGATACTATTGGCGAGAATCATTACGAAGTCGTAGATGTTTCTGATGAATTTTCACAACAATTAACCCACCAAACGATCAGGGGGCGTTTTATCCGCATCAGGATACAGGCCCCGTTACCACAGGAATATTCGCTGAAATTGTATGGTAAAAAACAAATTGAAGGCCTGCCATTCCCCAAATTTATCAGCTCTTATTTGGAAGATTAAAATGTATCTTTAAATTTGACATCTGTGATTTGTTAATCTAAGAAGACAAGTATGCGTGGTGTAAACAAAGTGATACTCATCGGCAACCTTGGTAAAGATCCTGAGATCCAATACCTGGAAGGTAATATACCCATGGCAAAATTTTCTTTAGCAACTACAGAGACCTATAAAGACAAAGCAGGCAAACTGATTTCGCAAACTGAATGGCATAGTGTAGTATTGTGGCGTGGATTAGCCGAACTGGCCCAAAAATATCTGCATAAAACAAGTCTCGTGTATGTTGAAGGCCGCCTGAAGACAAGATATTGGGAAGACAGAGATCATAATAAAAAAATGGCCACCGAGATCGTGGCCGACAACCTGATTATGCTGGATAAACGTTCTGATGCGCCTGGAAGCAGTAACGATAACCTTGATGAAAGCTTACCGGGAGTTGATGAAAATTCTCAAAAATTACCCTTTTGAATCTACGGGTTGAAGACCCCATATTCTTAACTAAATCTTTTTCCATTGGATTATCATTCGGTAATTTTTACCCCGGCCCATTTCCTTTATTTTTTATTGATCACTCCCGCGGCTACGACTATTCTTCTTTTTACTGTAGTTATCTTATTTTTTATTTCTTTCCTGGTGTCAGGTTCAGAAGTTGCATTTTTCTCCCTCAGTACCCGTGATATCAATATGCTCAAAACCCGCCAGCAGCCATCCTTCAGACGCATTGTCACTTTATTGGAACATCCTAAAACCCTGCTGGCATCTATGCTGATAGCCAATAGCCTCGTAAACATCGGCATCATCCTGATCTCCAGTACGCTGATGAATGACTGGATCGAGTCACTTGGTATTCATGGCATTTTAGAATTTGTCTTAAAAGTAGTAGTGGTGAGTACACTGCTGGTGTTATTTGGTGAAGTGCTACCCAAGGTATGGGCAACCCATCACAAAATTTGGTTTGCGTCCACAGCATCACTCCTGATAGAAGTATTTAATAGTATATTCTATTCCATCAGCAAGAGGCTCGTAAAGCTTAGCGATGGCATCGAAAAAAGCTTTAACCCCAGCTCTGCCAGGATGGATCAAAAACAACTTGACTATGCAATAGACCTGCTGCCCGAACATGAAGCCACCTCTGAAGAAAAGCAAATCCTGAAAGGCATCCGTAAGTTTGGCAACACCACGGTTAAGCAGATCATGCGTACCCGGCTTGACGTAAGCGGCATTGACCATAATTTGAGATTCAGGGAGGTTATCGCCAATGTGGAAGAAATGCATTACTCCCGCTTTCCGGTATATAAGAATAACCTTGATGAATTAACCGGGATCCTGCATACAAAAGATCTACTGCCTCATATTGATCAGGAAGGATTTGACTGGCACACTTTGCTGAGGCCGGTGTTTTATGTTCATGAACAAAAATTAGTAGAGGATATTCTGCAAAATTTCAGAGAAAAACGAATTCACCTGGCGGTAGTCGTAGATGAATTCGGTGGCACTTCGGGCATTGTGACTTTGGAAGATGTGATGGAAGAAATTATTGGCGACATCCAGGATGAGTTTGATGATGAACAAAGTCCGAATAAAAAATTAGACGATCATACCTATATCTTTGAAGGCAAAACGATGATCCATGATGTTTGCAAAGTATTGCAAATACAATCTGATACATTCGATAGCATACGCGGCGATAGTGATTCACTTGCCGGACTGGTGTTAGAACTGGCAGGTGAGTTCCCCCAGATAAACACTTCACTTGAATGGGGTGAATATACGTTCGTCCCTTTAGTGATTAACCGTAACAGGATAGAAAGCATCAAATTATTCCTGAAGTCAGAAAATGAAGCAGAAAACACCTGATGCCACCAGCATAGTTAAAAATTTCTTCTTTGGGGGGCTTGTGCTTTTTTTCGCCAGCGCCTGCAATTCCCCTTATACCTCGAAAAAGACAGGATATTTCAAAATTGACTTACCTAAAAAAGAGTATCAAAAATTTCAGGTGCCCAACTTCCCCTATTCATTTGAGTACCCGGTATATGCGAAGATCGTGCGTGACTCTTCCTACTTCGACAGCAATCAGCAAAATCCATATTGGATCAATATAGATTTTCCGGCATTTAATGGAAAAATCTTTATTAGTTATAAAGAGATAGGCGGCACTTCCATTTACAAAATAAGAACCGAGGATGGCTATAGAGATTCCGTGGGCAAAAACACGTTGGACAACATGATAAACGACTCCTATAATCTCACGTATAAAAATTCTGTAAAAGCCTACTCCATAGAAGATAGTTTTATGCGAACGCCACAGAATATTCCGGGTATCTTTTTTAAAGTAGGGGGAAATGTAGCTACTGCAAGCCAGTTTTTTCTTACAGACAGTCTCCATCATTTCCTGCGGGGCGCCCTGTACTTTGATGCTACTCCCAATGAAGACTCCCTGATGCCTGTAAATACTTTTTTGAAGGAGGATATGAAGCACCTGATCAATTCCTTGCAATGGAATGATCTGCCATCTACCACATTAAATTTTTCGCCGGAAGAGTTGTAATGGACATTGAAAGTGATACATGCTGAATTTCCCGGTAAATTTGCCAATGATCAAAATAGAGAATACGCTGATCAGTGATGAAGTGATCGAAGAACAATTTGTCTGCGACCTGGTGAAATGCAAAGGTGGATGCTGTGTAGATGGCGACGCCGGCGCTCCGCTTGCAAACGATGAACTGGAAAAATTACAGCATAGTTATCCGCATGTAGCACCCTATCTCTCCAAAGAATCAAAACAGACTATTACCAAAAAAGGACTGTATTCCTATGACCAGGAATTTGGCTGGGTAACAACCGTCGTGGCATCCGGCATGTGCGCATTTGGCATAAAGGCAGAAAATGGGATTGTGAAATGCGGAATAGAGCAGGCCTTCAATGACGGCAAAACAAAATGGCAAAAACCGATCAGTTGTCACCTTTTTCCGATTAAGGTAAAAAAAAGTAAATCAGGCAGGAGTGAGTATGTAAACTATGAACCAAGGGAAGATCTTTGTAAAGCCGGCTGCAAACTGGGAACTAAACTAAAAGTGCCGGTTTATGTTTTTCTAAAAGATGCCCTGATCCGGAAATTTGGAAGTGAGTTCTACGCAGCGCTCTCGGCCACGGCTCACAAAATGTCAGGGAAATAAAAGTTTGCATTCCAAGATTTGATAATGTTGAACCGGGCTATCGGCTGCAGCACCAGAAAATTTTATGCAAAAAAATTGTACTTATGATTAAAATATTTTGGCTTGTAATTGTATTTTTTCTTTTGATCACTTCTTCCTGTACCGTCAATAAAGCCAAAATCAACGATGACCTCGGTAAATATTTTGATTCAGCCAATGTAGATGGGTGTTTTGCCCTATTGGACAATGCGAACGGAGACATCACCGTTTACAACATGAAATTAGATACGCAGAGGATATTGCCGGCTTCCACATTCAAAATTGTCAATTCTCTCATCGGCCTTGAGACCGGAAGAATCACCGATCAGAATATGTTGATCAAATGGGACGGTAAAGAAAGGGAGGTAAAAAACTGGAACCAGGATCTCACAATGGAGCAGGCATTTAAATTTTCCGCTGTACCGTATTACCAGGAAATAGCCCGGCGGATCGGAAAAGATACCATGCAGTATTGGATAGATACACTCAGATATGGGAATCAACTTTTAGGTGACCAGGTTGATACTTTCTGGTTAAATAATACGCTGAAGATATCTCCTGACGAACAATTGGGGCTTGTGAAGCGGCTATATTTCGACCAGTTGCCCTTTAGCAAGCGCTCGCAGGAGATTGTAAAACGATTGATGGTACAGGAAGACAATACACTTTATAAACTAAGTTATAAAACCGGTTGGGGCTTTGATGAACAAAATAATGATGTGGGCTGGATTGTTGGTTGGATAGAGGAAAACAGGCATGTTTATTTCATAGCTACATTAATAAAAGCTAAGGATAAAAATATTGATATGCCCGCTGTGCGCCTGAATGTTACAAAGGGCATCCTGAAAGAGCTGGGATTTTTGAAGGGAGAGAAATAAGTTTTAGCAAATCATTTAGCCCGGATAAAAAAAATTTTAGTCTATTGCAAAAGTGTAAATCACGCAATAGAAAAATCTTTTACTAATACACCTGTCTATGCTTCAGTTTCAATACATAGAATATCTGATCGGTTTGGCAATTATTCCAATCATGGTGCTTTTGTACTTTCTCCTGATCAAATGGAAAAAAGGGGCTGTAAGAAGAATAGGAGATGCAATTTTGGTAAAGAGAATGACAAGAAGTTTTTCTTCAAACAAATTTCTTACAAAGTTCATTTTGTTTACGCTTGCCGCAGCGCTGTGTGTAATAGCAGTAGCAGGACTGGTAGTGCCGGACGGCACGCAAAAGGTAAACCGCCGGGGCATGGATATTGTTTTTGCGCTGGATGTAAGCAAGAGCATGCTGGCCCAGGATATAAAGCCCACCAGGTTAGATAGGGCAAAGCAAGTGATTTCAAATATCATCTCGCAATCCCCCAGTGACAGGATTGGCTTAGTTGTTTTTGCCGGGCGGGCTTATTTACAAATGCCTATCACGGTGGATCATGCTGCTGCTAAGATGTATCTCGCTTCTACTTCACCGGATGATATACCCACCCAGGGAACGGTGATTGGCCAGGCATTAAAAATGAGTGCTGCAGCTTTTAACCCGAAGGATAAAACATATAAGGAAGTCATATTGCTCAGTGATGGCGAAGACCACGATAACGATGCCCTCAAAATAGTGAAGCAGATAAAAAAAGATGGTATTATTATCAGCACCATTGGCATCGGTTCTTCAGAGGGAGCCCCTATCAACGATCCTGAAACAAAAGGGTATAAATTAGATGAAAAGGGAGATGTGGTAATCTCCAAACTAAATGAAGAAGAACTGATAAAAATTGCTGAAGCAGGGGGTGGTATTTACCAGCACTACAACTCGACTGATGAAGTGGTGAAAAATATGCAGACGCAATTAGCCTCAATGGGAGAAACGACCATCACTGACAAATCATTTGATAGTTATAAACAATATTTTCAGCTATTTCTTGCTGCCGCATTGATCCTGCTGGTGATTGAATTTTTTATTTCAGAGAAAAAAAAGGCTGGCAAACAAGTCGCTATCACTCTAATCTTTTTATTATTTTTTGCTTTTCCGTCAGCGGCCCAGGATGCTGATGAGGCGATCATTAACGGCAATGAAGCTTACAAGGCTAAGGATTACGACAACGCAGCTATTCACTACGCTGAAGCACGCAAAACGGATGAAGCAAATACTACAGCCTCTTACAATTTGGGTAACACGTTATACAGGCAAAGTAAGACTGATGAAGCTGTCGCCACCTTTGATGAAACCATCAAGAACACCACAGAAAATAGCGTGAAGCAGAAAGCATTCTATAACAAGGGCGTGACGTATCAGAGAGCCAATAAAATTCCCGAATGCATTTTGGCTTATAAAAATGCGTTGCTGCTTGATCCCAATGACGAAGAAGCCAGGCAAAACCTTCAAAGAGCTTTACAGCAACAACAGCAGGATAAAAAAGATAATAAGGATCAGAAAAAAAAGCAGGATAATAAGAAAGATGAAAAAAAGCAACCTGAGCCAAAGCCTCAACCCTCCCGTATTTCCAGGCAGGATGCCGAAGAAAAGCTCAAATCATTACTCGAAAAAGAAAAAGCTTTGCAGGATAAGCTTCGTAAAACCAAGGGAGACGCTGGTAACACTCCTGAAAAAGACTGGTAATTGTTAGTACAGGTGTCCATCTTGTCCCCGGCGTGAGTTAGTTGTAATTTTACCCAAATATTTTTAGATGGAATTATATGCAGAATCTCTAACTCACTACAAAAGGTTAGCGACATTACAAGTGAACGTTGGCGACCTGCTCATTGGGAATTACCATCCAATAAAGGTGCAGACCATGACAACGACAGATACCATGGATACCGCTGCCACGGTGGCACAAACGATCCGGTGTATTGAAGCAGGGGCTGAATTGGTGAGGATTACGGCACCATCAAAGAGAGAAGCGGAAAACCTGGCAAACATAAAAAAATCTCTCCATGCTAAAGGCTATTCCACACCGTTAGTGGCAGACATACATTTTACTCCAAATGCCGCAGAAATCGCTGCACGCATTGTAGAAAAAGTGAGAGTGAACCCCGGTAACTATGTAGATAAAAAGAAATTTGAATTGATCGAATACTCTGATGCAGATTATGAAGAAGAATTAGAACGCATCCGAACCCGTTTTACTCCTTTGATCCGCATTTGCAAAGAATATGGAACTGCCATGCGTATTGGCACAAATCATGGCTCCCTGAGCGACCGCATCATGAGCCGTTATGGTGATACGGCAAATGGAATGGTGGAAAGCGCTATGGAATTTTTGCGCATCGCCCGAAGCGAATCCTATCACAACATTATCCTGAGCATGAAAAGCAGCAATCCGCTGGTAATGGTGCAGGCCTACAGGCTACTGATCAATCATATGATGAATGAATTCAGGGAATGCTATCCTTTACACCTGGGGGTGACTGAAGCAGGAGATGGAGAGGACGGGAGAATTAAGTCAGCGATAGGAATTGGCACCCTTCTGGAAGATGGCATTGGCGATACCATCAGGGTATCCCTGACCGAAGATCCTGAATTTGAAATACCTGTTTGCCGTAAATTAGTAGAAAGATATCGTGATAACTCTGCATCAAACGAAAAGACGGAACTTCCTGCAATAAAGCAGCTTTCCTATGATCCATTTAGTTTTTCAAGGAGAACGACGATTGAGATCAGCAATATTGGAAATCACCATCCGCCTGTGGTGGTGGCAGACCTTAGCAAGTTGTCAACAATAGAACCTTCCCATCTAAAGGATATTGGATACACATATGAATCGGGAACGGATAAATGGCTTATTGGTGATGCCGCCGCAGATTATATATTCTGCAATTCCCGCATTCATTTTGCTCTGCCCGGCACTTTGAAAGTACTTCTATTTCACGACCAATGGCTACAGTTAGATGATCATGAAAAATATTTTCCGCTGCTGAGTTTAGAAGAATATTTAGATGGCAACATTACAAAATCGGGCTCAATGAATTTTGTAATGGCCGATTGCTATAGCGATGAAAAAGAAAAAAATTTACTTCCGGCACTATTTGAAAAAATAAGAAACGATCCTCAAACGGTGCTCTGCCTCAGCACAACCAATACAAATGCTTTGCAAAGCATCCGCAGAATGTTCATCGAACTGTCTCACCACAATATTATGAATCCCGCAATAATCATCTGCGACAGTAAACAAGACGATACAGAAGAAAGCCTTATACATTATGCCACAGAAGCGGGGGCATTATTGATTGATGGGTTTGGTGACGGGCTTTGTCTCGGTCATCACTATGGGAATCAGGATATACCGCCGCGTACGAAGTTTTTGAATGATGTGGCTTTCGGTATTCTGCAAGCCACCCGTAGCCGTATTTCAAAAACAGAGTATATCAGTTGCCCCAGTTGTGGGCGTACCTTATTCGATCTGCAGGAAACGACGGCTAAGATCAGGGCAGTGACCAATCATTTGAAGGGCGTGAAGATTGCGATTATGGGATGCATTGTAAACGGGCCGGGCGAAATGGCTGATGCCGATTTTGGTTATGTGGGAAGCGGGCCGGGGAAAATAACGCTATACAAAGGAAAAGAAATTGTAAAAAGAAATATTGCCAGCGAAGTAGCTGTTGAAGAATTGATCGGGTTGATAAAAGAAAATAATGCCTGGGTTGAAAATTAACGGCAATAGCAAACTAATTTTTAATAAACCTCCTGGAAAAATAAACCAGGGGGTTTTTTATATCTTTTAATTCATTTCTTTTGAGTCACAATTCAATTACGAATAAATGAAGACAGATTTCCTCGTTGTCGGTTCGGGCATCGCCGGCCTCACCTATGCATTAAAAGTTGCAAAAGATTGTCCCGATAAAACGGTGACCGTGCTAACCAAAACTGTAAGCGATGAAACAAATACCAAGTATGCCCAGGGGGGCGTTGCAGGAGTGATAGATTTTGATAATGACAGTTTTGAAAAACATATTGAGGATACACTTATTGCAGGTGATGGCCTTTGTGATCCCAAAATAGTGGAGATAGTAGTAAGGGAAGGAGTAGAAAGGATAAAGGAGATCATAAACTGGGGAGCAGAGTTTGATAAAAATAAAAGCGGAGAATACGCACTCGGCAAAGAGGGTGGCCACAGCGAATCAAGGATCCTTCATCACAAGGATATTACCGGAAAGGAAATGGAAAGTACCCTCCTTGAAGAAGTTGCAAAAACTGAAAACATTAAACTCATCAGCCATTGTTTTGTAATAGACCTGATAACTCAACACCATCTGGGATACCTGGTCACCAAATCAACCCCTGATATCGAATGTTATGGCGTGTATGTTCTGAATATGGTTTCTAATAAAATTGAAAAAATTTTATCTAAGATCACTCTGCTTGCCGCAGGTGGCAACGGCCAGGTTTACAGAACGACTACTAATCCCGCCATCGCTACGGGAGATGGCGTAGCGATGATATACCGGGCTAAAGGAAGAATAGAAAATATGGAATTTATTCAGTTCCATCCAACAGCCTTATATGAAGCGGGGGTAAGCGGACAGGCTTTTTTAATTACTGAAGCGGTAAGAGGAGACGGAGGCATCTTAAGAAATCATAAAGATGAAGCCTTCATGGAGCGGTACGATGAGCGGAAAGACCTTGCCCCGAGGGACATTGTGGCAAGAGCTATTGATAATGAAATGAAAATTAATGGTACTGAACATGTTTTTCTTGATTGCACACAAATGAATATGGAAAATTTTTATCATCATTTCCCAAATATTACTGAGAAGTGCAAGTCCATCGGAATAGATGTTTCAAAACAATATATACCGGTAGCCCCTGCGGCCCATTATAGTTGCGGTGGAGTAAAAACAGATGAATGGGGAAGGTCGTCCATTCAAAAGTTATATGCCTGTGGAGAATGTGCCAGTACTGGTTTACACGGCGCCAACAGGCTGGCGAGTAATTCCCTTTTAGAGGCAATGGTATTTGCGCATCGCTGCTATATAGATGGAGTAAAATCAATTGATGGATTATCATACAGGGAAGACATTCCTGATTGGAATGCAAAGGGGACAACGGCACCAAAAGAAATGATCCTGATCACTCAAAGTGTAAAGGAAATACAATTGTTGATGACGGATTATGTAGGTATCGTCAGAACAAACGTAAGGCTGGAACGGGCTATGAAAAGGTTAGACCTTCTACACCTGGAGACAGAACAACTCTATCAAACAACTTTCGTATCTCCACAACTATGTGAGTTAAGAAACCTCATTACGGTAGGATACCTGATCGTGAAAGCAGCACAGCTCAGACATGAAAGCCGTGGTTTACATTACAATACTGATTACCCGGAAAAAAGTAATATTGTACAGGATATTGTTTTATAGTTTTGATGTTAGGAGAGATGTCGTGAAAAGAAGATTCTGCCAAGGCAAACTGCTATAGAGAAAACTCTGAGGAATTAAAACACTAATTTAACACCTTGAGATCTTTCTCCGTCGGGATGGTATGTTCTTGCTTAATTTTCAACCAACCTCCTTCCACGTTTCTTAAGTTGTGATAACCTTCTCTCTTTAGAATTGAAACTGCGATAACGCTGCGATATCCGGATAGGCTATGCATATAATAGAAGTAAAGGCGTACTTTCTCTGCCAGCCCAATTTAAAAGTTTTACAAATTCCCTTCTTATTGCTTCCAGGGCCATTCCTACACGGCTTTGCACATTCATCTTTTAAAAGACTTTCACGATTGCCATCTTCAGTTCTCTCACTTATGCCCATTTCCGCAGCGATCTGCTTATATGTTTTATGAGAGCATGCCAATTGCAGAAAAGCATGCTCCTTTTCTGTGATCTTTAAGAGTTCCTGCTCAGCGTGCAGCAGCCTTCTGTAATTAATATTGCGTGCATCGGCATTGTAATACCCTTTATCATTGATTTCTCTCAGGGCACGATGCAATTCAGTGAGAAATAAATGAGGCAAGATTGTAATTTTTTTTTAAAGCATCACGGGAATATCCCCGAAGAGGAATTTGCACTAACTAAGGGCATAAGTAATTTTTAAATAAAGTTAAACAATACCTTGGCGAAAACCCTTACATCACCTATCATTCTTATCTGGTTTACTCGCTTTGCCGGAATCCCTATTTCCTGGAGCCCTGTCGCCCCTGCGGAAGAGGTTAAACCTTTTAAGGGATTTGGAAAATATTAAGCGCTTAAACAAAGTTGATTAACGTCAGCTTGAAATTATCTCCTCAGGAAAATTGTAAATTAGGAACGCACTATCCGGGCCTTTTCCCAGACCGCCTACTATACAGGAATATTTAAGTATGGAAAAAGATGCAGAAGAAAAGCATGAATATTATAAGGGGACGTGTATTGCATGGCAGGCGCTACATTGCAGCATGATCGAATACATATAAACCTGATTAATCAATCAATCCATTTTTAAAAGGTAAGCCGTGCGATATTTTTAGTAATGATATAAGAATACACATTCCTGAAAACACTTTATTTACATATCCGGATGCTTTTATTGTTTGTGAAAAACCTCAATTGCTCGAAAACGAGTTTGATACCATATTAAATCCATCAGTGATCTTTGAGATATTATCAAGGTCAACAAGAAGATATGATAAGTTGGAAAACTTTAGCTTGTACCGGAGCATTTCATCGTTCAATGAATATATTTTAATTAATTCTGAAAAGATAGAAATAAAACACTATGTAAAAAATGATGATAACACCTGGGCGTTGACTGTTTATAATAATCCGGAACAAACCTTTATTATCCAAAAAATTAAAATGCACCTTTCATTATCTGACTTATACGACGGGGTGGATTTGTAGCTGCGGAGTTTCTGCGCACTTGTAGTTTCTGGCAGGAATTGACAAGAGAATAGAAATGTCAAAGGTCCTTTCATACAAGTTTGTTTTGAGAAGGATATGTCATACCCTGAAACAAGTTGACCATTATGATTAAATATTGATGCAATTACTTTCTTTTATCCGGAACTTTGACTCCCAGAGGGGCTTTCCGGAGTATCCTAAAATGCAAAAATAACACACAGGACATCCCGATGTCTTCAGGCATTCCGAACGTTTTTGATATTGCGATCGCACTATGCTATTTTAGAATGGATTTCAAGTGATTGATTTTAACCTGACAAAAGCTTGCAAACTTTGGCATTCGAAAATGTGTTTTTATTAGAAAAAAAATTAATGCCTTTTGTTAGGTTTTAATAGATGCTTATGAAACTTTCCTTGAAGACCCTAAAAAAATCAGGGTCACGCAACAATGACGCTGCGAAAAGGCTGATGCGATATAGCGTGAAATTCCGGAACAATCATTCCCCGATTCCGTTATATAAAAGAACAGTCAATTATGCCTACTTATTTAATTGTGGGAGCATCTTGGGGAATAGGCCGCAGTCTTGCTTTTAAGCTTTCCGGCACTGGCAGCCAGGTGTTTGCCACTTATAACAGCCACCCGGTGGAGGGTGAAAAAGCGATTGACTATCATCGCATGGATGTAACAGGCGAAAACATTTCCCTGGATTTTCTGCCGGATGCCATTGACGGCCTTGTTATATTGCCCCGGCAGCATCAGCCTTCGCCCTTCGAACGGATAAAGCCGCAGGATTTTACCAGCGATTTTAATTTGCAGGTAACAGGGCTGTAAAAATTATCCAGGCTGCTTTGCCTTATCTTAAGAGACCCGGTCATGCTTCCATCGTATTGTTCTCGACACTTGCAGTACAATCAGGTTTACCTTTTCACACACAGGTAGCCGCATCGAAGGGAGCAGTAGAAGGATTAACACGGGCGCTGGCGGCTGGGGTGCAATCCAAATTTTCGTTTTGTCAAAAGATAGTAATTTAGGTGAACCAAAATAAATTACCATGACAAAAGCCGAATATCTTGAACTTGCTGGTCAACGCTATGAAGCGTTTCAAGAGTTAAAC
>MWWA01000237.1_pt1 | contig 15697 bp, 11 predicted proteins | sample 1047341 | NCBI WGS metagenome assembly MWWA01 (sample SAMN06349978, study PRJNA376086) | soil metagenome | isolation source: MS5-1 sample Antarctic (ecotone) soil | place: Antarctica | collected 2015-01-13
GAACGTGGAGTAGATCTTGAAAAAATAGTTGATCATTTTGATCATATCTGCAATATCGCAGGTAATTGTAATCATGTTGCTATGGGCACCGATCTGGATGGTGCTTTTGGCAAAGAACAAACTCCGTTTGATGTGGAAACGATCGCAGATATACAGAAATTGAAAAACCTATTGCTGAAGCGGGGTTATACGATCCATGACATTGAAAAAATTTTTTACAGGAACTGGATCCGTTTTCTTATGAATGCCTGGGTATAGTAGTACATCAAATAATCACAATATATGTTTTCATTAGAAAATAAAATTGCAGTAATCACAGGAGGTGGCAGTGGTATTGGTAGAGCCATAAGTATTCTGTTCGCAACTCAGAAAGCAGAAGTTCATATTCTGGAAGTGAATGAAAAAAGTGCAGCAGAAACTATACATGAAATAAAATCAGCCGGTGGCAAAGCAGAATTACACATTTGTAATGTTGTTGATCAGCAGCAAGTAAAAAACATCTTTCAAAATATTGATACTCCGGATATTCTCGTCAACAATGCAGGTATCGCACATATAGGTAAAGCCCACACAACAAAAGAAGAAGATTTTGAAAGGCTGATGCAGGTGAATGTAAAAGGTGTTTACAATTGTTTGTATGCATCCATTCCACAAATGCTTAAAAGAGGTGGTGGCGTTATTTTAAATATATCATCTGTTGCAGCAGTGGTTGCCCTGGCAGACAGGTTTGCTTACAGCGCGACAAAAGGGGCTGTAGCGGCAATGACGATGAGTGTTGCAAAAGATTATGTAAATGAATATATCCGTTGCAACTCCATTTCTCCTGCACGTGTACATACACCATTTGTAGATGATTATTTAAGTAAAAATTATCCGGGAAGGGAAGCCAAGATGTTTGAAGAATTATCCAGAACACAGCCGGTTGGACGAATGGGAAAGCCTGAGGAAATAGCCTCTCTTGCTTTATATCTATGTTCAGATGAAGCCTCCTTCATCACCGGGTGTGATTATTTGGTTGACGGAGGGTTTGTGAAACTGAAATAATGATTACTAAGATTAAAGCTGGGTTCTTTTCTGATATTTCCCTGACTTTCATCTTTTATTCCACTCTAGCGGTAAATTGGGTAGTGTCGAATATAAAGTAAGTATTATGATTTTTCTGATGAAAAATACATTTGGTAAAGATATCATTCCACACAATGAGGAAGAGAGATTGAAGGCTTTAATTATTATACAACATTAAAAGATCTGCCGGGATGCTGTAGAAATCAAAAGTGATTCTAGCATTTATTTTTTTTAGGAATAATCTTTGCTAATTATCCATATCATTGTAAGGAAGACTTATGTGGAGAAGAAGGAGAATTTTGCATTGTTTATCGTGCAAATACCAGTTTACACTGCATCCATCATCCATAAAACCAATTCATGCGTTTATCGAACACGGCTGCTAAAATTATTTTTGCTACATCTGCGGTTATCTTATTATCCATCTCATACATTCTTTACCAGCAAATAAAAAATCTTTTACATTCCCAGGAGCAACTGAATGTCACCAACCTGGTTAAATTAAAATTAGAAGGAACTCTTTCAACTTTAAAAGATGCTGAAAATGCACAAAGAGGGTTTTTGCTTACAAATGATTCGCTTTTTCTGCAACCATATTATGGTGCTTATGAAAGATCGCAATCCCTTCTTTCGCAGCTTCGTAATTTAACAGAAGGAGATGTTGAACAACAAAGGGACTTAAATGCCTTACAGACTTTTATTGAAGTAAGGTTTAAAACATTTAACCATGTAATAAACGAGTTTGACAACCCTGAAAATTCTCCACAGGCAAAAAAAATGTATCTGATGCGGCGCGCCACGGCTATGGACAGCATTCATTTTTATATGGACAAAATAGAAGGAAGAGAAGAAGCCATTGTTTATAAAAGAGAGCAGCTTAATAAAAGATATAATTTTTTGACGCCTTTATTCGGTGTATTGCTAATGATGACTACTATCGGGATTTTAATATTCTCTTATTTTAAAATAATTGAGCAATTAAATAAATCAAAGAGGCTTTTGTTTCAGCTTAAGAAGCTAAACTTTAGGTTGAAAAAGAAAAATCATGAATTGCAATTATATAATAAAGAATTGGACTCTTTTACCTATATAGCCAGCCACGATTTAAAAGAACCAATTAGAAAAATTCTAACTTATACTGCATTAATTGAAAGTGATGAACTTGTTAGTCTTTCAGAAAAATCGCAAAGTCATTTTAAACGAATTACACATTCAGCTTACAGGATGAAGAATCTGTTAAATGACCTATTGCTTTACTCTCATATAAATATGGCGGATAAAAATTTCGAAAAAGTAGATCTTAATAAAGTGGTTGATGATGTAATGTTCAATCTTCATGAGGAAATAGAAGAAACCAATACTAACATAAAAAAGAAGAATTTACCTGTAATTAATGGAATGCCTTTTCAGATTAAACAATTATTTGAAAACCTCTTATCTAATTCAATTAAATATAAGCAGCATAAACTGGCTCCGGATATTGTTATTGAAAGCAGCCTGATGAATAAGAAAGATATTGTTGAAAAGTTTCCTAAAAGCAGTAATCAATATTATAGATTAATATATCGGGACAATGGAATTGGTTTTGAGCAAGCTTATGCTGAAAAAGCTTTTCAGTTGTTTCAGAGATTGCATGCCAAGTCAGGTAAACCTGGAACAGGGATCGGGCTCACTATCTGTAAAAAAATTGTTGATAATCACAATGGCTTTATAAAAGCAGTAAGCGAGGTGAATAAAGGAACTACTTTTGAAATTTACCTTCCTGTTATTTTATAACAAGCTTGTGGGTTGTTTAAAAAGCCTCTCCAATAAAAATATAAATACCACTTCCTTCCTTAGTAAAAGCAACATCAAACCTGGAGAAAATATCTTTTTTTGGGAACATTAAAAACCGTACACCGGCACCACCTGAAAAAACAAAATCTTTTGTTGATAAAGATTTAAAGTTGTTAAATACAGTGCCTGTTCCTCCAAATACAGCAGCTCCCCATCGTTTGGTAAAATTAAATGGGAGAGGAAGGAACCGGTATTCAACCTGTGAAGCAAGCTGGTTTCTGTCTCTAAACCTGCCTGTATAATAACCACGCATTAAGCTTTCACCTCCTAAAAGAGAAAGTTGATTAAATGGAGGTTGTTTTATACTGAACTGACCAAATAACTGCGCTGCCAGTACATTGTTTTTACTGATTGATTTATAAAACCTGTTATCTGAAAGTATAGTAGTAAAAGAATAATTGCTTCCCCATTTTTTATCATATTGCAGTAAAGCAAGTTCCGCAAAGCCACCGTCTCTTACATTTAAAACATTATGTCGGTTGTCATATAAAATACCACCCCCTAAACCCAGGTTTGTTGATCCTTCGTAACCCAGGGGTTTATCAATTGCATTTTGTCCGTGTGGTATAAATTTTACTGATGATAATCGCTGCAGATCCACTTCCACACCGGCAAAAATATTTTTGCCAATTTTTTTAAGTGCTCTTTCTTTAATATTTAATTGTTGCGCATCCACTTTTGCTTCAAACTCCGGAGAAGTACCGGGTCCAATTCCAAAATATAATAAAGGAAAATTCTGGTACCTGAATCTGCCAATAAAAGACCACCTGTTTTCATGGGTGTAAAGTGCATGATCAAACCAGGCACCATATTGATTTTCTAAAGTGTAAAAGGTAAAACCATTTATTTCACTCAGGCGGTTGGTAGTATCCTTTCTTGAATAATAAACAAATAAACTACTAATGCCGAATTCCCAGCTTGTTTCCGGTGCATAAGCAAGTGTTGGATAAGCAAGAAATTGTGGTTCACGAATATCTGTAGTATCGTTAATTAATTTGTTGATGTATCGTTTTATGAAATTTTCTTTTTGTGCAGCAACATGGTTTATAGGTAGTAAGAAAAAAAACAGTATGATACTTATAAAAAAAAGCTTTGGTGGACAGTACTGCATGTTAGTTTTTCAGGATAGATCATTAAATTAATAATCTACAATTTCAGGTACAAATATATTATTTGAAAAAATAGAAAGAAAACAATGGATAATTGATTGATTCTTTAAAGAATGGAACCTTTTAAAAAAAAGAAAGCCGAGATAGAAATCTCAGCTCGTTTTTAATCCGTACCCTATGAAAACTTTCACAATGTAGTATTTTTATAATTGTTTGAGCCAAATTTTAATTATAAATCCTTTTCATAATCAGCTCCCGGAATAAAGCTGGTAACTGGAAGCTTTTTTACTTTATTTGGTCTTTAATGGCTATTTTTTTGCCTTTTTTGCATATCCCCCAGGGGCAATACATACGACCTTTACCTGTATTCAAAAATTCCTTTTTATTACTTAAAAGCTTTTTATGAAAAAAATTATAGCTCCTCTATTCACCATTATTTGTGCAATTGTACTAAATCAAACTGCTTTGTCCCAGGATGTTCATAAAATAGCTCCAACCATGTATAAAGTTTTGTCCGATACGCTGGGAATCAAAGTTATGGTAGTTACGTATTTACCGGGCGAATCTTAATCCATGCATTAACATCCAGATTTTGCATTGTATGTTCTTTCTGGAGGCACAGTGGAGTTAACCAACACTAAAGGAGAAAAGCAGGTGGTGCCATTTGCTACCGGAATGGGGATAGTGATTCCGGGTGAATCTCATACTGCAAAAAATATTGGTGAAACCACCTTAAAATTGATAGTTGTGGAAGTAAGGAGACCAAGATAATGATACGCCCTATATAATAACAACATAATTTAGAAGATTGATTCACAGCAAAATTTCTTAACTTTTATAGCTGATTGAATCATATGTTTAACCTTCTTGACTTTGTTTACGAGAACCGCATTTTTCAGCAGATTAAAGTAAATGATCTTTTATTTATATAATATAAATGTGTTGCTGAGGAACCTTTGTTGATAAATTTATAAATATATATTTCTACTATTTCAGACCCTATACAAATCTTAATTATTTAAATCTTAACTAAAAATTTTTATATGCGCCTGCTTTTAATTTTATCAATTGTGTTTTTATTAAAATTACCTGTACATACACAAATCATCATTAAAAATGTAACAGTAGTTGATGTTTTAAATAAAAAATTATTGCAGGGACATGATGTACTTGTTCAGGATGGAATAATTACTGCAGTTAGCACCAATATTAAAACACCAAAAGGCACTACAATTATTGATGGCACAGGGAAATATGTTATGCCCGGATTAGTAGATACCCATGCGCATTTCTTTCAGTCGGGAAGCATTTACACCCGGCCGGATATAATTGATCTGAGAAAACATAAACCATACGCTGAAGAAATAAAATGGACACATGAACAGATGGAAAATATTTTGCGTAGATACACTTATGCCGGCATAACTTCTGTGGTGGATGTGGGCACAACTCTTAATTTTTTGAAAAGAAGAGATTCTTTTCGTACCAAAAGTTTTGCTCCTGAAATTTATATGGCAGGTCCTCTATTAACCACCTTTAAATCGCCTGTTTATGCAGGGCTTAATGATGATGATCCATTTAATGAAATTAAAACAATAGAAGAGGCACGTGATTTTATACGCCAGCAATTACCTTTTCGTCCTGATTTTATAAAAGTTGGATATTTACTTCTTGGGTCAGATAAGGACAGTGCAGCAAAAGCCAATTATCCTCTAGTTGCCGCTGCCATTGATGAAGCACATAAAAATAATTTACGGGTGTCTGTTCATGCAACACAGTTGGTAGCTTCTCAACTGGCTGTTGAAGCAGGCGCAAATCATCTTGTACATGGTGTAGATGATAAACTTATAGATGAATCTTATATACAACTCCTTAAAAATAGAAATGTTGTTGTTACCCCATCTCTTTTAGTTCATTCAAAATATAATATAGTATTCAGGCATCTGTATCATGCTACTGAAGATGATATTCATTATGCACACCCTGCTCCATTAAAAACATTAATGGAACTCAAAGATTTATCCGATACAACCATGGTTAAAAATTATTTTAATCTCTCTGAAAAAAATAGCGCAAGAGTTAAAACAGCCGATTCAATCCGAATAGTTAATTTGAAACGTATGCTTGATGGCGGTGTTACAATAGCTCTTGGCACTGATGCAGGCAATATTGGCAGCCAGCACGTATCATCTTATTTTCATGAGCTTGCTGCTATTAAAAACAGCGGGTTTGATATGTGGCAGCTATTCTCTTAATTTTATGAAAAGAAGAGATTCTTTTAGTACCAAAAGTTTTGCTCCTGAAATTTATATGGCAGGTCCTCTATTAACCACCTTTAAATCGCCTGTTTATGCAGGGCTTAATGATGATGATCCATTTAATGAAATTAAAACAATAGAAGAGGCACGTGATTTTATACGCCAGCAATTACCTTTTCGTCCTGATTTTATAAAAGTTGGATATTTACTTCTTGGGTCAGATAAGGACAGTGCAGCAAAAGCCAATTATCCTCTAGTTGCCGCTGCCATTGATGAAGCACATAAAAATAATTTACGGGTGTCTGTTCATGCAACACAGTTGGTAGCTTCTCAACTGGCTGTTGAAGCAGGCGCAAATCATCTTGTACATGGTGTAGATGATAAACTTATAGATGAATCTTATATACAACTCCTTAAAAATAGAAATGTTGTTGTTACCCCATCTCTTTTAGTTCATTCAAAATATAATATAGTATTCAGGCATCTGTATCATGCTACTGAAGATGATATTCATTATGCACACCCTGCTCCATTAAAAACATTAATGGAACTCAAAGATTTATCCGATACAACCATGGTTAAAAATTATTTTAATCTCTCTGAAAGAAATAGCGCAAGAGTTAAAACAGCCGATTCAATCCGAATAGTTAATTTGAAACGTATGCTTGATGGTGGTGTAACAATAGCTCTTGGCACTGATGCAGGCAATATTGGCAGCCAGCATGTATCATCTTATTTTCATGAGCTTGCTGCTATTAAAAACAGTGGGTTTGATATGTGGCAGCTTTTACAGACAGCTACTATAAATGGTGCCCGTGCTGTAGGTAAAGATTCGGAATTTGGTTCAGTTACAAAAGGGAAAAAAGCCAATCTTATTTTGCTTCAAAAAAACCCATTGGAAAATATCTCAAATTGGAAATCTATAGAATGGGTCATTAATAAAGGTGTGGCACAAACCCCCGCTTCAATTAGAAATTTCTAACGTTTCTTCAATATTTTTACAATAATACTATGCATTTTAAAAGATGCAGAATTATTGTAATTACTTTACCTGTTGTTTTTTGCTGCAGCTTCCAGCTCTTCACATGCTAATTGCCAGTTTTTTTGTTCCATTAGTTAGCCGAAAGGTTTGCGCATTTTTCCTGTAAACTGGATCTTCAACAACTTTTTAAATTACTTTGGTAATTTGATTTGGTGTTGCATTTTTTTTAAAACAAACCTATTATTAATTTATATACCCCATAAATAATGGCAACAATAATCAGGAATACCAGCATTAAAACAGGGACAATTAATTTCCAGGCACCGCCTCTGTGCCTTCCCTCCGTATAATACTGATCCATCAATTTCATATTACGCATGTTTGCTTTAAATGCTACATCAAACAGATCGCCTATCAGGGGTACAGCTCCAAAAATGGCATCTATTAGTATGTTTAAAATCATTCTTGCCAATACAAAACCACTGGCTCCGTTTTTTGACATAACCATTACCATATAACCTGAAACTGCAAATGTTGAAATATCTCCTGCTCCCGGAACTAATCCAAGCAAGGCATCAAAACCAAATTTGATATTTGTTCCTGGAAAAGTGAATTGCGCATCCATCAATTTTGCCAATCTGTTAATCTGCCTTAATGAAGCGGGCTGGGTCTGCAATGATTTCATAATTAAATTTTCTATATCTATATATTTAAAAATCCTGCCACATTTGCACCAGTGTACCAGTATCAAATATTTTTTAATGTTGCTGAAACTTAATTTTGAAATTATATTCTAAATAATCAAAACAGTATTATGAAAAAAGCAATAGCTGTTCAAGATTTTGATAACCTTGACATAGACCTGGAAGAATTCAGAAAGTATGGCTATAAGGTAATAGATGCTATTACTGAATACTACAGCACCATAAAAGAAAGGAAGATTATTTCTGAAAGTAGTTCTAAAGAAATAGAAAAGGTTTTTGAAGAAACTCTTCCTCTAACCGGAACAAGTGTCAATAATATTTTAGGTGAATGGCATAACAGGGTTTTACCACATACAACTCATTTGGGATCTCCACGTTATTTTGGCTTTGTGAATGGTTCGGGATCTATGATTTCCGTTTTTGCAGACGCTCTCGCTACATCAGTAAACATGAATTCTGGTGGGTGGAAGGCAGGCCCCGCCGCAACTGAAATAGAAAGGAGGGTGATTAAATGGATTGCTGAATTAATTAACTATCCAACTATTTGTGGTGGTTTATTAGTGGGTGGAGGAACCATAGCTAATTTTTCAGCTTTATTAACAGCATTAAGAAATACTGCAGATTATAATACTACAGAAGAAGGTCTCCAGTCAAATAAAAAGAGAGGAAAATTCACCCTGTACATGTCAGATCATGAAGGACATATTTCTATTGTAAAGGCAGCAGATATGATTAACCTGGGAAGGAATGCTATCAGAAGAGTTCCTTCAAATGAAGATTTGACTATGAATACTGATGCCCTGGAAAAAATGCTGGATGAAGATATTAAAGATGGCCTGATTCCTTTTTGTATAGTTGCGCAGGTTGGTTCTATTAATGTTGGAGTAGTGGATCCTTTAGAAAGAATTGCTGAAATATGTAAAGAAAGGAAACTTTGGTTTCACGCTGATGGTGCCTGTGGAGCATTTGGTGCTATACTCCCGGAAATTGCGCAAATGTATAAAGGACTGGAGCAAGCAGATTCGGTTACCCTTGATCCTCACAAATGGTTATATATTCCTTACGAAGCCGGGTGTTTGTTAGTAAAGGAAGAGGAAAAATTAAGAAGAACTTTTTCAATTGCAGCCCCGTATTTACAGGGAACTTTACCCTCAGATTATAATGGTTTGGATTTTTTTGAATATGGCCCACAAATGTCCCGCGGATTTAATGCACTCAAAATCTGGATGACCATAAAAAATTATGGCAAGGAAGGTTATCAAAAACTATTAAGACAAAATATCTTATGTGCAAAGCATTTACATCAATTGGTTTTACAATCTGATGTATTTGTTCCCATGCATCAACCTCAGTTATTTATCTATGCTTTCCGTTTCTTTCCACTTCAATTGAGAAATAAAAATGAAGAAGAAATAAAAAACTACCTGGATGTAATGAATCAAAAAATTGCTGATACCATTACGGCAAGCGGCTTTGCTTTTATTATGACATCAAAGATTAAAGAGAAAATAGTAATTCGTCTTTCTATTTGTTCACATCGAACAACTATTCAGGATATTGATAAAGTTTTTGAAAAGCTTACCACAATTGCCGGCGAACTAAAAGAAAAAAAAGAAATTTATTGATTTAATTTTCCTATTGTCCACAACCATAAATTAAAAAGCCAGGTTTTACCCGGCTTTCGTTGAGCTATAAGGATTCGAACCTTAACTGACTGAACCAAAATCAGTAGTGCTACCATTACACCATAGCTCAAACTAATCTTTTCAGATACCTTTAAAAGGAGTGCAAAAATAGGGTATCAGAAAAAACGTTCCAAATCCATTTTACCTCTATTTTCTTAATCTTTTAATTATAAAACTTTAAGGAATAAAACTTATAGTAGTTGTTTGTCTTATTTCTTCCTCTTTAGCTTTAATTTCCTTTATTTTCTCTAAAGTACCTACAACAGAATCGCACATAACTGTAACCAAAGCACCTTCCTTTGAATTTTCATATGCAAAATTTAAAGCTTCCGTTTCATTTGGTATGGTGTGAACAGGCAAATCTGTTGTTTGAAGGTTTATACCCTCCTCAAGCAGTTTAATAATTTCTTCAGCAGTACGTCCTCTTAAGTTTTTATCGCACCTGATAATGATTTCATCAAAGCATTTTGCTGCAATTACTCCCAGTTCTCTAATGTCTTCATCTCTCCGGTCACCGGTTCCGGTAATAACACCCACTTTTTGAGGATAATCTAATTGTTCCACAAAATCGCAAAGCAATAATAAACCATGCGGATTGTGTGCAAAATCTGCCAGGAAAGTGCATTTTTTCATCTGGAAAAAATTAAGCCTGCCCGGTGTTTGTGTAGAAGATGGAATAAATGATTGCAATGCCTGCTTTATATCTTCTATACTTATATTTTTAAAAAGATATGTTGCCATAACGGCGGGCAATACATTGGCTATATTATGTTGTGCTTTCCCACCATAAGTAATGGGTATATCCTTGGCCGGCATCACTCTTACTTTCCAGTTTCCTTTCATAATGGTTATATAACCATTTTCATATACAGCAGCCTTACCACCTTTTGCGCAATGTTTCTTTAGATGAGGATTGTTTTCATCCATGCTGAATAATGCAATGTTACAATCAAGTTCATCTTTCATTTTTAATACTCTTTCATCATCTGCATTTAGGATAGCATATCCATTTCTGTTAACTGTTTCGGGCACTACCTGTTTTACAACAGCCATTTGCTCCACTGAATTAATGCCACCCAGTCCAATATGGTCGGCTGCTACATTTGTAACAATGGCTACATTACATTGCTGAAAAGCAAGACCGCCTCTGAGTATGCCACCTCTGGCACATTCTAAAACAGCAAAATCAACAGTTGGATCTTTTAATACAAATTGCGCAGAAACAGGTCCGGAACAATCACCCCTCATCATTAATTGGTTTTGGATATAAATTCCATCAGAAGTTGTATATCCCACTTTTTGACCTGCAGTTCTGGCAATATGTGCAGTAATTCTTACTGTAGTTGTTTTGCCATTTGTTCCGGTCACTGCAATAATGGGAATCCTTCCATCTGTTCCCGGTGGGAATAACATGTCAACTACAGGTTCAGCAACATTACGGGGTAAACCTACAGTGGGATCGATATGCATTCTAAAACCCGGTGCAGCATTTACTTCTAAAACAGCTCCTCCGTTTTCATTAAGTGGTGCTTTTAAGTCAGAAGCCATTATATCAATTCCGCAAATATCAAGACCTACAATACGTGCAATGCGTTCGCACATAAAAATATTAAAAGGGTGAACTTCCTCGGTAACATCTGTTGCAGTACCACCGGTACTTAAATTGGCAGTTGGTTTTAAGAAAACCTGTTCTTTTTTTGCAGGTACTGTTTCCAAAGTATAACCTTTGTCAGCCAACATCTTTTCTGCAAAAGAGTCCACTTTTATTTGTGTTAATACCTTTTCATGACCATATCCCCTCCGTGGGTCATCGTTTACTTTATCAATAAGTTGCTGAATAGTACTTTTTCCATCACCAATAACGGAGGCAGGAGTTCGTAATGCAGCACAGATAAATTTGTAATTTATTACAAGCACCCTGAAATCAAAGCCTGTAATAAATTTTTCAACTATAATATTTCTTGAATAATTCTTTGCATCTTCAAATGCTTTTAAAGCACTTTGGTAATCATTAATATTTGTAGTTGCTCCTTTACCATGATTACCATCAATCGGTTTTATTACAAGGGGATAACTTACTTTTTCTACAGCATTTTCCAGTTCATCTTCATACCTTATAATTACACCACGAGGTACAGGTACTTCAGCTGCAGCTAACAGGTTTTTTGTTTCTTCTTTATCTCCTGCAATATCAACTGCTATGTTACCTGTAGTGCTGGCAACGGTGGCCCTTATGCGCTTTTGGTTTACTCCATAACCAAGTTGAACCAGGGATCTTTTATTTAATCTTATGTAAGGAATATTTCTTTTAGCTGCTTCTTCTACAATGCTGCCTGTAGATGGTCCAAGCCTGGTATCTTCCCTTATTACTCTCAGGTTTTGCACAATCTCTTCTATCTGTACTTCTTTACCTTCAATCAAATCTTCAGCTATCTGTACTGATGCTTTTGCAGCATAGATACCTGCCTCTTCTTCTATGTAATCAAATATTACAAAATATTCTCCTTCTTTTTCTCCTGTGCCACGTGTACGTCCAAACCCGCATTCCATACCTGCAAGAGTTTGTATCTCCAGGGCTATGTGTTCAATAATATGTCCCATCCAGGTTCCTTCATCAACACGCATAAAAAATCCACCTCTTACACCTTCACTGCACCTGTGTTCTATTAATGTAGGCAAAGCCTGCTCTAACCGTTCACGAAATCCATCTATTGTATTTGAAGGACATTGTTCCTTTTCCTGCAGGTCTAACTTCATTTGAATTAACCTGGGTCTTCTTATACTCCAATAATTAGGTCCTTTCAAAACTTTAATTTCCAAAATCTTCATAAAAAGTATTATGCATTTGTGGCAGGGTGAAAAATGAGATATAGGGTATGAAATTAGGAAAAGGATTTATTCTTCTTCATTCATTTTGTCACGTATTTCATCACTGATGCTAACTAAAATTTTATCTATCCTGTGGCCATCCATATCAATGATTTCAAATTTAAAACCCCTCCAGTCTAATTTATCACCTGTGGAAGGTATGCGTTCCAGTTCATGTAATATACAACCGGCTAATGTATCAAATTCATGCTCCTCTTCATTAAACCAGTCTGTTTTTTCAAATTTTCTTAAAAAATCATAAAATGGAATTTGTGCATCTATTAAAAAACTCCCGTCTTCTCTTTCTACTATTTCATAATCAGCAACATCATCCGGTTGTGGAATATCGCCAATAATAGCTTCCATAATATCATTTAAAGTGATCATTCCCTGCATACTTCCATATTCATCTACAATAAAACAAGAGTGAATTTTTGATTCTTTGAATTTTTCCATTACCTGGTATGCTGTATTATTTTCAGGAACAAAAAGGGCAGTTTTCATTATTTGTCCAAATGATATTGTATCATCTGTTACATAAATGTCTTTTATGGAAATGACACCTTTTATATTATCAATTTCACCATCACAAATAGGGTATACAGAATGTGGTTCTGCCAGTATTTTTTCACGAATTTTTTCTTCATTATCATTTACATCAAACCAAATAATATCGCTCCTGTGCGTCATTAACGAGGTAATGTTACGGTCACCTAAATGAAAAACTCTTTCTATAATGATTTGTTCAGCTTCTTCAATCGTCCCCTGTTCTGTTCCTTCACTGATGATAGCTTTAATTTCTTCTTCAGTTACATGTGCATCGTTGGTTTTTATACGTAACAATTTTGAAACTATGAAAGTAGATTTGCTAAGCAACCAAATAAATGGGTAGGTGATAACACTAATAATGTGCATAGGCTTTGCCATCATCTTAGCAATGGTTTCCGGACGCGATAAACCTAACCTCTTTGGCACAAGTTCACCAAAAATGAGTGTAAAATAAGTGATAATTATAACAATAGTTGTTGTAGCTAATGGGCCGCTGTATTTGCTTAAATAAGAGATTGAATTAAAAAAGGAAACAAAATCATCTTTCAGGCTGGCACCTGAATAAATACCTGTTAATATTCCAATTAAAGTAATTCCAATTTGAACAGTTGAAAGAAATTTATCTGGATGATTTGAAAGTTCCAGGGCTTCTTTTGCTTTTGCATCTCCTTTATTTGCCTGGGCCTCCAAACGGGCTTTTCTTGCAGAAACCAAAGCTATCTCAGACATAGAAAACAAACCATTCAGCAAGATGAGTCCGGTCAGTATAAAAATCTCCATTTAGGGGGTTATATTATTTATGTAAGGTAAAACTACCTGCTTTATCTGTAAAGATAGTAGCAGTCAAAAGTCCTGCCAACGAACCTACAACGGCGCCACCCAAAACATCAAGTGGATAATGGACACCAACATATATTTGAGCATATCCAATAAAAGCAGCCCATAAATAAAAAAGAAAGATCCATTTTTTAAAAACAGGAAAAAAAGTAATGCTTACAAATGTTGCCATTCCAAAATGATTAGCAGCATGATTAGAAATAAAACTATAGCTTCCGGAACAGTGTTTTAATAATAGTCTGACATATTGAAAAAAGGCAGGATCCTGGCAGGGACGTAATCTCTCAAAACCTTCTTTAAAAACACGTGCTCCAACTAAGTCGGCTATGGCGACTGTACATAAAAATCCAATACCCCACCACAAACCTTTTTTGCCATAATTAATCACTATAAAAATCAACATGAAAATATAAAGAGGAGCCCAGAAAGCTGAATTTCTGAAATAGGGGAGAACTGCATCAAAAAAAGGATTGGTGAAATGGCTGTTTAACTGGATAAACAGCCATTGATCCCATTTTTCCAGCCTTAGCCAAAAAGATAAAGACAGTAATTGATGCATAGGCAAATGTAATTGAAGAATATTTCGTGAAGTTTCGTAGAGATTGCTAATTATAAGGGTTCGTTTTTTTGTGCTACTATAACCAACCGGGGCGATGTTTTTAAATCGTATGATTGAAATTTGTAATTACCAAACACTTCTTTAACCTGAATATTTTGAAAAGCAAGCATTTCAGTAAAATCGCCAATAGAAAATTTAGATACTTTTTCAATATATTCCTGTGGTTGATCCAGCAAAGGATCGGTTACTATAATTTTTTTGAAAAAATGCGATTCATCATGCCATCGATGGATTTCATATAATGTATCATCAATTCTTTTTTCTTCATTATGAACCAGCCTGTCCTCAACATAATGCACATTCAGGTAATCAAGTAATAAAATACCCGAAGGTTTTAAACTTGCAGCTATCGTTCTCAATGCGTCTTCATTTTCGCGTCTGCTGGCAAAATATCCGAATGATGTAAACAGATTTAAAGCATAATCAAAATAATTTACCCAAAAAAGTAAACGCATATCGTGCACATAAAAATGAAGATTATCTGTCTCAAATTTTTTGGCGTAGTTAATACTGTCAATAGAAATATCTATTCCATTTACATCATATCCTTTTGAAGCTAAAAATTTACTATGCCTGCCTTTTCCACAGGCAACATCCAAAAACCTGCAGCTGGGTTGAGGATTTAAATAATTAAGAAGATTGGTTATAAAGTCTTCTGCCTCAGTTTCATCTCGTTCAAAGTATAGCTTGTGATAAAATGGCGAATTAAACCACTCTTTATACCACTCCCTTTCTGCCATTATTAATTTTTTGCAAAAGTAACAGATAGCCAACTTAACTTCAGAAGATGCAATTGCAACCTGTGAATACCGTATTTTTGCCTCCCGAAAAAAATCGGCACCTAAATTACTCCTACCGTGGCATTGATAAAGAGCATTTCCGGAATTAGAGGCACTATTGGCGGCAAACCAGGATCCAGTCTTTCACCTGTAGATGTAGTAAAATTTACAGCAGCTTTTGGTACTATTATCTCAGAAACTGCAGGAAAAAAGGAAATACCAAAAGTAGTTATTGGGAGAGACGGGCGGATCAGTGGATCTATGATCAATAATCTTGTTGTAAATACATTAATTAGCTTAGGTATAGATGTAATAGACCTTGGTTTATCAACTACACCAACTGTAGAAATTGCAACCAAAGCAGAAGGCGCTAATGGAGGCATCATTATTACTGCCAGCCACAACC
>MWWA01000238.1_pt1 | contig 15696 bp, 17 predicted proteins | sample 1047341 | NCBI WGS metagenome assembly MWWA01 (sample SAMN06349978, study PRJNA376086) | soil metagenome | isolation source: MS5-1 sample Antarctic (ecotone) soil | place: Antarctica | collected 2015-01-13
ATACTAAGCTTCGCAATTAATAAATAAGTACTCATTTGCTGAAATTATTATAATAAGCAAAAGTTTTCCGGATTGGACTATTTTACAGCCGAATTATTGAATATGAAGTATGTTGTTTCTAAAAATGTAGACGCATTTTTTACCATTATATATGATGTTGCGGTTTTCATTCTCCGTTTTTTCAAAGAAGCATTCAAGCCACCATTTGAGTTTGGTGAAATTATCCGCCAGTGTTACCAGGTAGGTTATCGCTCATTAGCATTAATTTCTATGACTGGTTTCATTACAGGATTTGTATTTACCAAGCAATCAAGGCCATCATTAGCAGAATTCGGTGCTACTTCCTGGCTCCCGAGTTTAGTGGCCATTGCCATTATCCGTGCATTGGCCCCTTTGGTTACAGCACTGATCTGTGCTGGTAAAGTGGGTTCCGGCATAGGTGCAGAATTGGGATCCATGAAAGTGACTGAGCAAATCGATGCCATAGAAGTATCCGGTGTTAACTCTTTTAATTACCTGGTAGTGTCCAGGGTTTGGGCAACTACGCTGATGATTCCATTGTTAATGTGTTATACTGCATTCATGGCAATGATGGGAGCATTCCTGGATATTACGCTAAACGAACAAACCAGTTTTTCCATATTTCTTACCAATGCATTCAGTAAAATAACTTTTCTTGATTTTACATCATCCGTTATCCGTTCAATTGTATTTGGGTTTACAATAGGTATTGTTGGCAGTTACCAGGGATATAATACCAGCCAGGGAACACAAGGAGTAGGAAAGGCTGCAAACATGTCGGTAGTAATTTCCATGTTCCTTATTTTTATAGAAGAGATATTGATTGTTCAGATCGTTAATTATATCCGGGTAGCATAATGCCAATACATACACATATAGATATGTCCAAAGAAATGATCCGCGTAACGGACCTTCATAAGGCATTTGGTGATAATGAAGTTTTAAGAGGAATTGATTTAATCGTTCATAAAGGTGAAAACGTAGTAGTATTGGGTCGTTCCGGAACTGGTAAATCTGTATTGATTAAAGTGATAGCCGGTTTGCTGAAACCTGACAGGGGAACAGTATTTGTTCTGGATGAGGAGGTTGAACGATTGAATCACACCCAACTCAGGGCACTTCGGTTAAAAATTGGTTTTAGTTTTCAGAGCAGTGCTTTATATGATAGTATGACCGTGAGGGAAAACCTGGAATTTCCTTTGGTTCGCAATTCAAATGTAAGGCGCAAAGAAATTAATATGAGGGTGGAAGAAGCATTAGAAGCGGTAGGTCTTTCAAAAGCAATCAGCCAGATGCCTTCTGAATTATCAGGTGGTCAGCGAAAAAGAATTGGTATTGCCAGGACGCTGATCATGCGACCTTTGCTGATGTTATATGACGAACCAACGGCAGGACTTGACCCAATAACCTGTATTGAAATCAATGACCTGATCAACGAAGTGCAGGAAAGATATCATACATCATCCATCATTATTACACACGATTTAACTTGTGCAAAAGCTACTGCTGACAGGGTGGCCATGTTACTCGATGGCCAGTTTGCTAAAGAGGGTAGCTTTGAAGAAGTTTTTGATACAGATGATGAACGAATAATAAGTTTTTATCACTACAATTTTATTACCTGATGCGGTCCACAAAAAATACAAGAGCAGTTGTAATCGGAATTTTTATCATAGTTGGTCTGATAATTTTCGTGCTAGGTGTAATTACACTCAGCGGTCAAAGAAAATCATTCAGTAACGCAGTTAGCCTGAGTGCCATATTCGATAATGTAGAAGGCTTACAGGCCGGCAGCAATGTCTGGCTTAATGGTGTAAAAGTTGGAACCGTAAAAGACGTTCGCTTTAATGAAAATGGCAAGGTTGCTGTAAGCCTGGGTGTGGATGAAAAAATGCAGACATATATCCATAAAGATGCGAAAGCCAAAGTAGGCAGCGATGGATTAATTGGAAATAAGATTATTGTATTGTATGGTGGTACCACTGCATCACCTACCGTTAATGATGGCGATGTGCTGGCTGTTGAAAAAATTGCAGGCATGGAAGATATGATGGCAACCTTTCAATCTAACAATGAAAACCTGTTGTCTATTACGGGCGATTTTAAAGAGATCAGTAGTAAACTGGCTAATGGCCAGGGCACTATTGGAAAACTGTTGAATGATGAAACGTTAAGCAACAGCATGGAATTGGCATTGGCCAATTTGCAAAGAGCGGCCAGCAATGCAACTGAAATCAGCCGGGATGTTTCTGCTTATACCAGCCAACTGCAAAAGGAAGGGACATTAGCAAATGATTTGGTAACAGATACCGTTATATTCAATAACCTGCGCAGCAGCGTAGCAGAAATTGATCAACTTTCTAAAAAAGCAAATGAAGTGATGGCAACACTTCAAACAGCTTCGAATACTGTTAATACAAGCTTGACGGATAAAAACACACCGGCCGGCGCCATGTTGCAGGACAAAGAAACCGCAGCCAGTTTGAAAGCCACGATTAAAAATTTAGAAACCAGTACCAAAAAACTGGATGAAAATATGGAGGCGCTTCAACATAATTTTTTACTGCGTGGCTTTTTCAGAAAAAGAGAAAAAGAAGCAGCAAAAAATGAGCAGTAACCTGTGATTAGAATTTGTTACCAGATCCAGACTATAAAGCCGGAATTTTTTGGTTTAACATAAGTGGTGGATATGATCGTTTGCCACTAGTGAGTTCCCTTTTACCACACATCAGACCTGCCTGCCGGCAGCCTGCCTGTCCGGTAGGCGGGGTAGCTTTCTGATTCATATTGCCGCGATTTTCTTAGTTTAGTGTTACTATCAATTTATATCAATATGAAAAAAATATGGTTTCCTTTTTGCATGCTGCTGGCTTCGCTTACCCATGCCCAGATTAAGGCCGATGATGTTCAAAGTTTTACTCTTGGTAATGGAATGAAGTTTTTGGTGGTTGAAGATTTTTCAATCCCTAACGCCAATATGTACCTGTTTTACCGGGTGGGTTCCAGAAATGAATACCAGGGTATTACCGGCCTTTCGCATTTCTTTGAACATATGATGTTTAATGGGGCTAAAAAATATGGTCCCAAGGAATTTGACCGCACCATGGAATTTAATGGCGGTGCCAATAATGCATATACCCGGGAAGATATAACTGTTTATACAAATTGGTTTCCGGCATCTGTCGCCGATATCATGTTCGATCTTGAAGCCGATCGTATTTCAAGCCTGAGTATCGATTCTGCGATGGTTGAAAGTGAAAGGGGAGTGGTGATCTCAGAAAGAAGTACGAGCCTTGAAAATTCACCCTGGGCATTATTAACACAATCGGTTCAGGCGCAGGCTTTCCAGGAACATCCATACCACTGGCCGGTTATCGGTTACCTGGATGATATGAAAAACTGGAAGCAGGCTGATCTGGAACGTTATTTCAAAACTTATTATGCTCCAAATAATAGTATAGTAGTTGTTTCAGGCGCTATGAAAACTGCTGAAGTAAAAAGACTCGCTGAAAAATATTTCGCATCAATTCCTGAACAACCAAGCCCGCCTGCGGTAAATATTGTGGAACCACCGCAAACCGGTGAAAGAAGAATCTTACTGGAAAAAGAAGTAAATACGCCTTACCTCAATATCGCATACCGTGTTCCTGAAGCAAATCACCCGGATTATTACGCATTGGTATTATTAAGTGAAATCCTGAGCAGTGGAAATTCGTCCCGGCTTTATGCTGAATTGGTCGATGAAAAGCAATTAGCTACAGCAGTTTTTACATCATACCAGGAAAGTTTTGATCCTACACTTTTTAATTTTTATGCTGTTACTAATAAAGGGATCAACGAAACAGCTCTTGAAAATGCTGTTTATGCCATTATCGAAAAAATAAAATCAGAAGGTATTACAGAAAAAGAATTGCAGAAAGTAAAGAACCAGAAATTGGTTGATTTTTACCGCCAGGTAGAAACCATCAATGGTAAATCAAATAATATAGGAACCTATGAAGTTTTTTTCGGCGATTACAGAAAAATGTTCGAAGCGCCGGAGATGTTCAATAAAGTTACAGCTGAAGATATTCAACGGGTGGCTAACACGTACCTGCATGTTAAAAACAGGACAGTAGGGATTTTAAAATCAGATACCAGTAAATAAAGAACAGGCATTAAAAATTGAACCATATTTAAAATATTTGACATGAAATTTATGAAAGCAATATATCTCTGTTTGTTTGTTAGCTGCATGCTGTTGGTTTCGGGTATATCGGCACAGGATTTCAAACTGCCTGCATACCAGCAATTCACTTTAAAAAACGGGTTGAAAGTTTTCCTGGTAGAACAACATGAAGTGCCTACCATCAGTGTTTCAGTTATCATGCCTGCCGGCGCTATTTATGATGGTGAAAAAGCAGGGTTGGCTTCACTTACAGCCACCGCGTTAAAACACGGCACTAAAAATTTTCCTAAGGCTTTGTTAGATGAAGAATTGGATTTCATAGGCGCTTCTGTTAATACCTATGCCTCTAAAGAATCAGCGGGCTTGTCCGCAACTTTCGCGGCCAAAGACCGCAACAAAGTTTTAAACATCATACAGGAATTATTAACTGCTCCTGTATTTGATACTGCTGAATTCTCTAAAGAAAAATCAAGAACTCTTGTTCAATTAGAGCAGGCTAAAGAAAGTCCACGGGCGGTGATCGGTTCTTACTTCGATAAATTTTTATATGGAGATCATGTGTATGGAAATATTATTAGTGGAACTGTGAACACGGTTTCTGGTTTATCAACAAAAGACCTGCAGAATTTTTATGCAACCAACTATATACCTAATGGGTCCGCCATTGCTATTGCTGGTGATTTTAACAGCAAGGAGATGAAGGATGCTGTTACCAAACTTTTTTCTGGCTGGAAAAAAGGAAATCAATCCGGTACTGACAAGGCCAAACAAACAATCAGCAAACCAGTTAATAACCGCGTACTACTGATCAACAAAGACGATGCAAAAGAAACCACATTTTATATCGGCGCGCCTGGTATCTCCCGCAATAATCCTGATTATGTTTCCGTAGAAGTGATCAACACTTTATTTGGTGGCCGTTTTACTTCTATGCTGAATGATGAATTAAGAGTGAATACTGGTCTTACCTACGGTGCACGCAGTGGATTTTCTCCCTTGAAAAATGGCGGATCGTTTTCAATTTCCACCTTTACCGCAAAAGAAACTACCGAACAAGCCATAGATAAGGCGCTGGAAGTTTTGCAAGCGCTTCACCAGAAAGGTGTGGATGAAACTTCATTGACATCAGCTAAAAATTATGTAAAAGGACAGTTCCCTCCCCGTTATGAAACCAGCAGTCAGTTGGCTTCATTAATGACACAAATGTTCTGGTATAATTTTGACGAGTCTTTTATTAATAATTTTCAAAAGAATGTGGATGGTCTTACAGTAACGAAAGCAAAAGAAATCATCGCCACTTATTTTCCAAAAGATAAATTACAATTTGTGATGGTAGGTCGTTCTGCCGATATAAAAAAATTGGTAGAAAAATATGGTCCTGTAACGGAAGTTGAAATTACCGGGGAGCCTAAAAAAGCATTCTAACATTCAACAAATTAAAAAAGCCTTTCCTCAATTTAAAGGAAAGGCTTTTTTGTTGAATTAAAAAGTGTTTGTTTATCTGCTCACTTGTGGCGGTTCAACTTTGGTTTTATTTAATACGGAAGTAATACTGGTGATCACACCGGCAATATCTGAAAGATCTGCAGGAACGATCATGGTATTATTTATTTTCGCCAGCTTTCCAAATTCATCAAGGTATTGTTCTGCAATACGCAGGTTAACCGCATTCATGCCACCTTCTGTATTGATTGATTTGGCTATTTCAGTAATACCTTTTGCGGTTGCAACAGCTACCAGTTCAATTTCCGCTGCGGTACCGGCAGCTTCGTTTATACGGCGTTGTTTCTCACCTTCAGAACGGGCAATGGCTTCCTGTTTATCACCTTCTGCACGGTTGATCTTTGCTTGCTTATCACCTTCGGATTCCGCAATCAAAGCTCTTTTTTCCCGCTCGGCACGCATTTGTTTTTCCATTGCATCTTTAATGCTTTGGGGTGGTGAAATATTTTTCACTTCATACCGGGAAACTTTAATGCCCCAGGGACCACTGGCTTTATCAACGGCCTCCACGATACTGGCATTTACGGTTTCTCTTTCTTCAAAAGTTTTATCCAGTTCCATTCTGCCAATTACACTACGCATGGTCGTTTGTGAAATCTGCACCACGGCAAATTTATAGTTATCAATTCCGTAAGATGCTTTCTGGGGATCAATCACCTGCAGGTACAAAATACCATCTACTTCTACAGCAATGTTGTCTTTGGTAATACAAATTTGCGATGCAACGTCAATAGCCTGTTCTTTTTGATTTTGACGATAAGCGATTTTGTCTATAAAAGGAATCAGGATATGAAAACCTGCTTCTAATGTACGGCTGTACTTACCCAGCCTTTCTACTATGTACACCGAACGTTGCGGTACCACTTTAAACGTAGATAAAAATGCAATCAGCAGAAATACAATGAGAACAATTAAAATAATAGTTGATGCAGTCATAATTAAATTTTGGTTGATTTTACAATTAATAAAATGCTGTCGTTACCAACAACGGTAACATTTTCACCTTTTTCTATCATATCTTCTGATTTGGCATCCCAGCTGGTTCCTTTAAAATCTACTTTACCATTTTGGCCGGGGCCGATAAAAGTTTCTGCTTTGCCAATTTTGCCAATAAATTCGTCTTCGATTTCTGTGGCATTTTTTCTTGACCACATAATATTTTTCAATGATTTTCTAAATAACAGGATGGTCAGGATTGCACTGCCTAAAAAAATGACTAACTGGAGATTTAAAGAAACATCAACAAAGAAAGTAAGTATAGCAACGATCCAGGCGCCAATGGCAAAAAAGAAAAGAATAAGGCCGGGTACTGCGAATTCCAGTAAAAAAAGTATAAAGCCTAAAATAAACCAGATAACAGCGGCATCATAAAAACTTTCCATTAATTATATTTGATTTGAGGGGTAACTTTTCAAATATAATCTATAAAGTTTTATAATCAGTTTGTTTTAGAAATTTGGACCGGGCGAGATTCGTAGCAATTTTTTTTACTCCGAATTAGGATGTTTGCATAATTCCCAATAGGCAAATATCACAGAAAGAGATTTTGACATTTCTTCTACGCTATATTCTTTTTTAAAAAAACCTTGAACGGTTAATTCTGTATAACCTTTATGTACCTGTGATTTTTCTGCTGAAGTAGAGAAAAATATAAACGGGATACTTTTGCGTCTTAGATAGGGATCAGAATCAATACGCTGTTTAAATTGAATTCCATTAATAACGGGAAGATTGATATCGCAAAGAATGACGAAAGGTTGTTCTGTAGTCTCTTTTAAATATTTCAGACCATCGGATGCTAAAGAAAAAAATATAATCTTATTTTGCACACCTATATCTTTTATTATTTGCTTGTAAATTTCCTGGTCATCAGGATCGTCTTCTACAATTAAAATAGGACCCGATTTTGCCATAAATTAATTTTTACTTCAATTTTTTAGAAATTGTGTGTAAATGATATACTAAATGTAAAAATATTATTTAATTATCATGCCAGAAAGGCATTTGAAGTATTGATTAAGATAGATTAATTATCTTTTACCCCGGGCACATTGTTTGAACAATCAAAATTCAGCGAATGTCTTTGCTTATTTATAGGGTTCCCATTAACAGTTACAATAATTCCATTTTAAGCGTTTCATTTATATTAAATAAATTTTCTCATGGATATTAATCATGCTTTTGAACTTATTGTTCAAAAATTATCGGTCTGGGCTAAGGAAACTATTTTGCTTTTGCCAAATATCGCTATTGCGGCTATGATATTAGTGTTAGGATTGATGATTTCCAGGCTGATTAAAAAATACGTAAAAAGAATTTTCAACAAACTATTCCGTAACGCGGCCCTAAGTAACCTTTTTACTTTTTTGGTTTATGTTTTTTTATTGGGCGTTACATTATTTTTCGCTCTCAGTGTTTTGCAATTGGATAAGGTGGTTACATCCATTTTAGCGGGTGCGGGTATTATTGGATTAGCTTTAGCCTTCGCTTTCCAGGACATTGCGGCAAATGTTATGTCAGGAATTGTTATTTCTGTTAGAAGGCCGTTTCGTATAGGCCACATTGTAAAGATCAGGGATCATATGGGTCCGGTGATGGAGATTAATTTACGCGATACGGTCATTAAAACATTCCAGGGGCAAATGGTCATCATTCCCAATAAGGATTTGCTGCAAAATCCCATTGAGAATTATTCATTAATGGGAAAACGAAGAATGGATTTAACCGTAGGTGTTTCTTATGGTGAAGATTTGGAAAAAGTGAAAATGATCACCTTACAGGCGGTTGAAGATATTGAGGGCAGAACCGCTGATGACATAACGCTTTTTTACCAGGAATTTGGTGACAGCTCCATCAATTTCGTTTTGCGCATTTGGGTTAATACCGCTGAACAGGTTCCCTTTTTACAATTGAGAAGTGACGCCGTAATGCGGATTAAAAAAGCCTTTGATAAAAATAATATTACCATTCCATTCCCAATCAGAACCCTGGATTTTGGAATTAAAGGAGGGTTGCCACTCCATGAAGCATTGATGAAGAATGATGAACGTTCATAAAAGGATATCTTTTCTTTGTTTAGACGGGCGGAAAATGAATTGCATACCGCAACCTCCTTAAAAATGCCTGGTCTATATTCGATTTCAAGTTGGAAGAAAGTATAACCAACCCTTTATATTCTTCTATTCTTTGCATTAAATAAGCGACTTCCTGGTTGGCATACTTGTCATGCGAATCTTTCACTTCAGTTCGCTTACCAAACAATGCATCCGCTTCATCAAAGAATAATATCCATCCTTTGTCTTCTGCCACAGAAAATAATGTAGAAAGATTCTTTTCCGTTTCACCAATATATTTTGAATCAAATTTTGAAAGATCTACTTTATACAATTCTTTGCCTGCGTTCGTAGCCATCATGGTTGCATAGGTCAACTTACCTGATTTTTTGCGTCCGTAAAATAAAACAGGCAAACCCTTTTTTTCTTTTTCACCAGGTGATCCTGATTTCTTTCCAGGCATATTCAGCCAATCATTTATTTCCTGCAATGGTTTCGAAAGGGAGAGTTTAACAATGGCCTGGTCCATGGATTCAGGTAATTGAGTTGTTGGGGATGATTTTGGTTCCATACTTATTGTTTTAATGTAAGTAATATCAAGTCATTGAAGAAAAATAGATTTTCAATTTAATAGATTTTTAAAACCTATCGTCATAATAAAACGGATTTGGGCAGGGCTATTCATATTTAAGATCTGAATTAAATTATAATGGATGAGTTTTGAATGCTATAACGGCACCGTAATGGGGACTTTAAGGGCAATAAGTCCAGTTCAGATTTGTCCTTCCACAGTAATACAATAGCATTCTCTTTAGTTGGCTGAAAGCCTTCCGTGTTTATTAAATATTCCTTCAGTGCTTCATACGTTCTTTTATCATTTATCAAAACTGCAAAATCAATATCGCCTGTTGTACGCCTTGGTTCAAATTTATTTATCCCAATCATCCATACATCTCTTGCCACAGCACCTACCAGGTTAAAATCAATACCAAATTTTTCAAAACCCCATTACAGCGCTGAAAGCATTTCTGTTATTTCAGGCTGTTGCCTTAGTTGTTCATAATTTATTTTGTAAGAACTCATCGTAAATTTTTTGGGCTGTTTCTGTACATCTTCTATCTCCTTTGTTCATCAAATCTGTATATACCAGTAATGGTGGTACTACCATGCCATTCGGCAGGCGGGGATTATCATGCACATCATTAAACTGCCAGAACTTTTGATAGGCTTGCAGATACAAAATGTTTGAAAAGTAAATAGGATACAAACATCATTTTTATACTATTTCCTAAATAAAAAACGATAGCCTTGCGTTTCAGTAATTATATAAGAGTAACTTGCCTATACATTTAAAGAAAATCAATAATAACTTATGAAACGGATTTTAAATCTTGAAAAGAAAGCTTTTGCATTCCTGTTCACTTTATCATTAATGACTTTTTTACAGCCTGCTCTTGCTCAAAAGAATAACGCGATAGATACTTTAACTATTGAAAGAGTAATGGGGATGAAAGGAAAGTCTAACAATGGAGAATACAAAATAACTATCCCCCAAAATGATTTGCGTGTTATGGTGGATGAATTTAAAATTACTCCACCTATGGGATTAAGTTCATGGGTTGCTTTTACACCTTCACCTGATGGAGCTATGATAATGGGTGATATTATAGTTACTGAAACTGATTTAAAACCAGTGCAACAGGAAGTAATAAAGCAAGGTTTAACTATAACAGCTATTCATAACCATTTTCTACGTAATAATCCCAATGTAATGTATATGCACATTGGCGGTTCAGGCAGTGTAGAAATGATGGCTCAAAAAGCTAAAGCTGTGTTGGAAAAGGTTAAGGAATTAAGAGGTGGTGACCCTTCAAAAGGTACAGCATCATCTGAAGCAGTTACCAATACATTAAATACAAAAAGGCTGGATGAAATAATAGGATATAAAGCTGAAATGAGTAAGGGAGTTTATAAATACACTATCGGACGACCTGATGTAAAGCTTACCGAACATGGTGTTCCTGTTACAAATTTTTTAGGGTTCAATATATGGGCTGCATGGCAGGGAACATCTGATAAAGCAGCAGTAGCCGGAGACTTTACTATGTTGGAAGATGAAGTAGCTCCTGTTATTAAAGCCCTTATTGAAAATGGCATTGAAGTAGTGGCGCTGCATAACCACATGGTTCATGAGAAACCCCGCATTTTTTTCCTGCATTATTGGGGTATTGGCAATGCAGAGCAACTTGCAAAAGGACTAAGAGCTGCTTTAGACCAAACAGGTAAGAAGAAAGAGAAGAAGACGAATATGAGTATGCATTAAATGGTTAATGTTAGGTTAGCGCTACTGCACTATTAAATACAGCGTTAAATCCATCCGATTTATTAGAGATACCCCACTAAATAAATACCTATTCCTAAGCATTAGAATACAGCCGCTTACTTATTATTAGTAAAACCACTTCTTACTATGACAAAAACATTTCCTTTTCTTTTTATCACTCTCTTCCTCTTTGCATGTAATAGTAAAAGCACTAAAGAAGTGGTTGTTTATACCAGTGTTGACCAGGTGTTTAGCGAACCTGTTTTAAAAAAATTTGAAAAACAAACCGGCATAAAAGTGAACGCTGTTTTTGATACAGAAGAAACAAAATCAACGGGTGTGCTCAATCGTTTGATTGCTGAAAAAAACAATCCGCAATGCGACGTATTCTGGAGCGGCGATCCCATGCGGGCTGATGTATTGAAGCAAAAAGAAATTACTGAACCTTATCATTCGGCGGCTGCATCAGGTATTGATGCTGTGTTTATTGATAAAGATTATAACTGGATTGGGTTTTCTTCACGTGCAAGGGTGTTGCTTATTAATACCAACTTAGTAAAACCACAGGATATTCCTTCGTCTATACTTGACCTCGCCAATGAAAAATACAAAGGCAGGTTTACCATTGCTAACCCCCTTTTCGGAACCACCTCTTTTCACATAGCTGCAATATTTACAGCCTTAGGTGATGTGAAAGCAAAACAGTTTATGGAAGATTTAAAAAAGAATGAAGTAATTATTGCCTCAAGTAATGGCGATGTAAAAAAGAAAGTTGCAACCGGCGAAGTGCCTATGGGACTAACCGATACTGATGATGCCAATGAAGCCATAAAAGAAGGTGCGCCTGTAAAAGCAATTTTCCTTGACCAGAAAGGTTTCGGAAATCTTATTGTTCCCAACACCGTTTCGCTTATTAAAAATTCTCCAAGCAATGAAAACGGGAAAAAGTTAATTGACTTTTTGCTTTCTGTTGAAACAGAAAAAATGCTTGCAGAAAGCTGCGCCCAGATGCCTTTGCATAAAGGTGTTGCAGTGCCTGCCACGGTTCCGTCATTAGATAATATTGTTCCAATGAAAGTTGATTATGCCGCAACAGCACAAAAATCGGAACAGATAAAACAATACCTCAAACAATGGGCAGGGCAATAAACAGCAAAGCAATTTTACTTTCAGCAGCAGGATTGTTTTTTGCTGCTGTAGTGCTGCCGTTGCTCGTTTTATTGTTTAATGCAATTTTTAAAGACGGAAGTGTAGCAGTTGAAAATATGGCTTCCATATTACATAAAGATGTGTTGCAAAGTATCGGCAACAGTTTAATCATTGCAACTTCTGTTGGTTTATTATCGGTGCTGTCAGGTTGCTGCTTTGCATTTTTATTTTCTAAAACAACTATTCCATTTTCCAAAGGCTTTCGTTTATTGTTACTGCTGCCATTGTTATTGCCTTCCTACGTAGTATGTGTTGCATGGAATGATGTGTGGCTGTTTGCCAGTGTGCCTAAAAATTTTATTTATAGTTTGCCGGCAGTAGTTTTTATCCTCACCACCATTTATACACCGCTTGCAGCATTCATCATTCAAAATGGTTTAAAAAGTATTAATGCAGCAATGGAAGAAGCGGGCATGATGATGACCTCATATAAGCATGTGTTTTTTAAGATTGTTCTGCCATTGCTTCGCCCAGCATTGTTTTCATCTTTCATCCTCATTTTTATTTTATCGCTGTCGGAGTTTGCCGTGCCTTCGTTCCTTTCGGTTCCTGTATTTGTTACAGAAATATTTACACAGTTTTCTGCCTTCTATAATTATTCACTTGCTATAACACAATCACTCATACTCACTGCAATCTGCCTTTTGCTGTTGTTGCCTGAAAGGAAATATTTAACCAAAGAACATTTTTTTTCTTTTGGTAAAAAAGCTTTCCGTTTCAAAGTTTTTGAACTCCGCAACAAGACTATTCCACTCCTGATAGCAATACTTTATATTATATTCACTGTACTTGTGCCGGTTCTTTTTCTCGCTACACAAACCTTTTCAAAAGCCGGAACATCCTTTCTGCAAATCATTGAAATGCTTCTGCCATCATTAAAGGATAGTTTATTCATTGGCGTTGCAGGAGCATTCATTGTAACACTGTTTGGATTTATTTTCGCATGGCTTAACGTCCACTTCAAATTCAGATTGCTGCAAACGATTTTATTATTTGTGTTTGCAGTACCCGCCATTGTAACCGGTTTTTCACTCATCCTTTTTTATAACACACCTTCACTCAACTTTATTTATTCTTCCATACTTATAATACTCATTGCATTCACGGCTCGCTTTCTTTTCATCGCTGTTAAGATTATTTCTGACAGCCTTCAGCAAATTCCCGCTTCGTTTACTGATGCTGCATATATGATGGGAGCAACACCCTTTTATATTTTTAGAAAAATTTCTTTACCATTGATGGGAGAGGCATTATTCACTTCCTTTTTTATCATTTTAATTTTTTGCCTCAATGAACTGTCCACGGTAATTATGATTTATCCGCCCGGAACGTCCTTATTGCCAATAACTATTTTTACAAGAACCGCCAATGCGCCGCAACACATTGTAAGCGGAATGAGTTTAGTGGCGTTGCTGTTCACCATTGTAATTTTGTTATGCATGTTTTTAGGTAAAAAAATGTTATTCAATCAACAATGGAGAGAGAGCCGGTGATACAATTTAGAAATTGCACAAAGTTGTTTGGCAGTAAAACAGTTCTGCATAATATTTCTTTTGAAGTGAACGAAGAAAATTCTTTCACTACCATTATCGGAAAATCCGGAAGCGGAAAAACTACTTTACTGCGGCTTGTTGCAGGTTTAGAGAAACTGAATGATGGACGCATTTATATAAACGGAAAAATTGTTTCTGAAGGAAAGAAAATTATTGTTCCGCCGCATGAAAGAAACGTTGGCTTTATTTTCCAGGACCTTGCATTATGGCCTCACTTCACTGTTTATCAAAATATTGAATTTGGTTTGAAGCAAAAGAAAATACCAGATTACAAAAGCATAATTATGCAAATGTTAGATGAGTTCGGGATTGCTGATTTGAAAAACAACTATACGCATCACCTATCAGGCGGGCAGCAACAGTTAGTAGCGCTTGCAAGAAGTATGGTACTGCAACCAAAATTATTGCTGATGGATGAGCCACTCGCCAACCTTGATGTGAAACTTAAAAAACAAATGCGCCAACGGATAAAGCAATTAGTGAAAGAAAAAAACATTTCAATATACTATGTAACCCACGACCATAAAGAAGCAATGGAAATGAGCGATAAGATGATGGTGCTGAACGAAGGTGCAATTGCCTATTACGGAACACCCGAGCAATCCATTTATTCGGATAATAATTTTTTAAAAGAATTTATGGAGGTATAAAGATTATGTAATAAAACTTCTAAATGAAAAAGAAAAATGTTCCGGGGTAAAACAAAATGAAGATTTATTCAAATTCTGTTTAATATAACCATACCTTTTTTATCAAACTAAAACATCATATATGAAATCGTTACTATTGTTTAACGCAATATACATATTGCTTTCCTGCGGAAATAACAACACAAACGCCACTGATAACAGCGTTGATACATCCCTAAAAGTAAACATAGAGAACAGGGTGATGAACACAGACACTACATTGAATTTTGAAGAAAGTGCAGAAGGAAGTTTACCTAAAGATTGGGTGGCGGCTGTGGGCAAATGGGCGATTGTAACAGAAGAAAATAATAAAGTATTAAAACAAAGCGCTGCTAATTCCGGCAGTACTTTTAATATTTGTGTAAACGATAAACTTGTATATCAGGACCTTCAACTTCAGGTGAAGTTAAAGGCTGCATCGGGAAAAGAAGACCAGGGTGGCGGATTGGTGTGGAGATATATTGATAAGAATAATTACTACATAGTTCGTTCAAATCCATTAGAAAAAAATGTTGTATTGTACAAAGTGGAGAATGGCAAAAGAAAAGACTTGCCTCTCGTTGGCAAAGGCAGAACATATGGTATGGACGCTCCTATGGAAACTGCAAAATGGCATACATTAAAGGTAATTATACAGCAAAATATGTTTACCGTACTTTTTGATGGTAAAGAATTATTCATGGTAAAAGACGATACTTTTAAAGAGGGTGGTTTGGTAGGTGTTTGGACAAAAGCAGACTCACAAACTTATTTTGATGAACTTACGATACAGTCATTAAAATAAAAGGGCAGAGTTGAACTACCTGAGGAAAAATACAAGAGGATCTGTTGCGCAAGTAACGAGCTTTGGCAAGTCAGTTATATTGGTCTTATTGTTTTCAGTTTTTTTTGTTAAAGCAAACGCTCAACACAGCACACCTGATACCATACAAGCTGTTGTTATAAACGAAATAATAAACTTTGACGGCAAACTTACTGAACCAATTTGGACTACTACCACTGCTATAATCAACTTCACACAACGTGAACTTGATTTTACGTCGTTGTTGGTATGCTGCCGGGATTTATGTCAGGCGTACCAACAACCATCACTTTGAAATTAATTTCCTCATTTACCGATATATAGCAAGATCATTATCCTCAGTTTTTTCCTGCAACCATTCTTGAATGGAAGCAT
>MWWA01000239.1_pt1 | contig 15634 bp, 15 predicted proteins | sample 1047341 | NCBI WGS metagenome assembly MWWA01 (sample SAMN06349978, study PRJNA376086) | soil metagenome | isolation source: MS5-1 sample Antarctic (ecotone) soil | place: Antarctica | collected 2015-01-13
CGTTTTTGGGAAAAATATCCCTCTGGCAAAGCTTCAACAATTGTATCAAATACTACAATATAAGACCCCAGACTTACAAAGGGACCATATAATTCCAATTCCTTCATCACATGATCATGTGTATGATAGCAGGTTTAAATACTTTGCGAATGAGGAAAACCTGGGCATGAAAAAAAGCTTTAATAGAAGCCTGGAGAAGTCCTGTGGACAATATATTGTTATGATTGCGGATGATGATCCAGTTTATCCTGATATGCTGGAAACATTAATGCGCATAAAGGATCAACATCCTGAATTTGGAATGTTTTTGGGTGCCTGTAATTGGTTTTGTACACATCCTGAAATTGCAAAACTTTACAAGCTTAAGGTTGGGACAAATTCTATGATGGCAGATAAAGAAATTGATACAGTAGAAACTTATTCGGCAAGTGATTTTTTAATTAACTTTTTCAACTTTAATATTTTTCCAACTTACCTGTGGTCAACAGGTATGATTAAAAGGGATATTTTAATGGAGAAAGGGGGTGTGCCTGATTATAACACTGCATTTCTTGGTGATTATGCATATTTAAGTGTGCTGGCATCCCATTCAGGCTGTGCTGTTATAAACAGGGCGTTGGGACACCAAACAATTCATACTCAAAATTTTGGGAGAGCGCAGAATGAACAAATCAAAACTGCTGCTGTTAATTTTATTCAATACGTTTCTGCAAAAATAAATGGAGTGAAGGACTGGCCAAAAATTGAGAAGCACATGCGCAAATTTGTGGCACTCTGGGTCGTATCTCATTTAAATTTTCTTCATAGATATTATAAGTTATACCCACCGGAAGAGCCGGTGAACCTTAATGCTATTGAAAAGGATATTTTTAAACAGGATTTTATGCAACCATTTCAATTAAAATTTCTGCTAAAAAAGCATACACCTTTATTGCATGATTTTATGGTTCTCCAAAATAAAAAGTTTAAAAAAGCGCTTAATTAAATCATGGCCCAATACAATATCATATTACCTGTACGTAATGGTGGAAACTATTTTAAAGATTGTGTAAATAGTATACTTCAGCAATCTTTACCTGATTTTCGATTAAAAGTTATGGATAATTGTAGTTCAGATGGTTCTTTAGAATGGATTAAATCTGTTAATGATGATCGTATTGAAATATATCCGGCTTCAACACCACTTGGTATTGAAGAAAATTGGGGCAGAATAACTTCCATTCCTAAAGATGAATTTATTACACTGATTGGTCATGATGATATTTTACATAGTAACTATCTTTCTGTTATGGACAATTTGATTAACAAATATCCTGAGGCTGGTTTATATCAAACGCACTTCAGATATATTGATGCTAGAGGAGCTGAAATTAGACAGTGCAAGCCAATGGATGAAATTCAAAGAGCCCCGGAATTTTTATCTTTCTTTTTGATGAATATGATTGATGTGATGGGTACAGGATTTATGATGCGTGCAAAAGATTATGATGAAATTGGTGGAATACCTGCTTATCCTAATTTATTATTTGCAGATTTTGAACTATGGATAAACCTGACCCAAAAAGGATTTAAAGCAACTGCAATTGAGGAATGTTTTTCTTATCGGTTGCATAGCAGTGCAACAACAAAATCGCCGGATGTAAAATTTCAACAAGCATTCTCCAGGTTTATAAATTATTTACATACTCTGAATGAATCAGATCCTGGCATGCGGATAGCTATTGAAAGATATGCTTTACAGTTTATTGGGTTTTATGCTAAAGGATTGTCCCATAGGTTGCTTAGAACACCAAAAAATAAACGGGAAGGTTTGTCTGTTAATAGTTTTTTAAAGCAGTGTAAATCCTTTGCTGATACGCTGGTTCCAGGAAATGATTTTGATCCGGAAAAACAGCTTAGTGTCAGGCTGGCAAATCAAATAGATAGTAACGCTTTAACAAGAAGTCTTTTCCTTGTATTTAAAAAAATCAATCCTAAACCTGTTTATTCATAAATAAATACAGTAACAAAACTGAAATGGATGTTTCCATCATTATCATCAATTACAACACGTTTCAATTTACATCGGAATGCATCCGTTCTGTTATTGCATTTACAAAAAATGTGAGTTATGAAATAATATTGGTTGATAATGCATCGGTAGAATGTGATGCGGAATTGTTTGAGGAGCAGTTCCCAGGCATTATTTTAATTAAAAGCCAGGTGAATGGTGGGTTCGCTTATGGGAATAACCTGGGTATTGAAAAAGCTACAGGTGATTTTATATTATTGCTGAACAGCGATACTGTTTTAATAGAAGATTCTATTTCTGCATCTGTGGAATATGCAAAGCAAAATCCCAATGCGGGTGTTATAGGCTGCCGGATGACTTTTCCCAACGGCACTATCCAATATTCTGCCCGTCGTTTCAGAAGTATTCAATGGGAATTACTTGACCTGTTTCGTTTTATTCCTAAATTATTGCCTTATAATAAAAGGCGGAAGCTGATGTTAGGAAAATATTTTAGGCATGACGAAAATATTAATTGTGACTGGGTAAATGGAGCATTTTTTTTATTTCCTAAAAAAATATTATCTCAGTTTCCGGAAAACAAATTAGATGATCGCTTTTTTATGTATGGTGAAGATCACCTTTGGTGTGCACAAATAAAAAAACTAGGTTACCATGTGCTGTTTTTTGCCGACACTACCATCATACATATTAACAGTGGGAGCACCCAAATTGAAAAGCAACTTGACCTACGTAAAACCATGATGAAGCATGAACTGGAAATTATGAAATGGAGAAAGGGTAGCGGTTTATATTTTATAATTTTTTCGCTGATTTATATAACCAAAGAAGGAACACGCAACTTTATTAAAAAGCTTGTATATAAATCGTCAGGAAAGATGATCAGGTAATGATTCAATGGCTTGTTCAATAATATTTTCCCATTGGTAATATTGGTAATAAGAGGATGGGGTTTCTGAATGGTCATCGGCAAATTCAACAATAGCTTTTGTAAAAGATTGTACATCACCATCCGGTACAACCACCAGTTTATTTCCGCAAACTTCTTTTTTAACACCAGTTGCTCCACTAGTTGAACTGATGACCGTTGTATTAAACCCAATTGATTCAATAACTTTTGTTTTAATACCCCCGCCGGTTATAACAGGATTCAAAAAAAGATTTGCTGCTTTTATAAGCTCACTGATATCTTCTACAAAACCGGTATAAATAATATGCTGATTCTTTGGGTCTGCTTCATTAGTGTAAGCTGGATTCATTCCTTTTCCACAAATAAAAATTTTAAATGGAAATGAATTTTCTGCTGCAAGTTTGGGTACAATTAGATCCCTGATAAATAAAACAGCATCTTCATTTGGTTTGTATGATAACAAACCGGAAAATAAAAAAAGCCTGGTGTCTTCGCTTATTTTATACCGTTGTTTTATTAATTGTTGAAAAGATAATTTTTCCGCATAATCACTTACTCCATCAAAACCTGCTGTTACCAAACAGGTATTTTCCGGGTGAATCCTAAATTCCTTGATCATTACCTGCCTGTCTTCTTCCGTGATACAAAATATTTTATCCGCATTTCTGAATGTCCATTTTTCATAAGCTTTTAAAATGGACCACCACCATTTTCCCATTGAGCGAAAACGCTGGTATTCTATATTATGCGTATGAATAACAGTATAAATTCCTGTTAACCATTGAAGGATCATGGCAAGCCAGCCATAATATGGATGCTCCCATATAATAGCATCATATTTATTTTTTTTAATTAAAGAATGTAATTGCCACACAAGACCAAAATCGATATACCTCGTTCTTTGTATGTTGAGGTAAGGCAAAAAGGTATAAGCATCCTCTTTGCCAGGTTTATTATCCCCTGTACTGATTACCGTTAATGCCGTTTTCATTGCAAGGTGACGGGTAAATTCAGCAATATATTTTTGTCCACCCGAAAAATAAGGAATGTACTGGTAAGGTGCTATGCAGAGGATTTTTCTCATGCGGTATTTGCCATTTCCCTTTTTCTTTTTAACCATGCCATAGCAAGTCCGCCAATAAAAATGACCAGGATAAATATGGATGCAATAAATGAAATATTATTTCCTGTCTTATAAGAATCAGGTTCAAAAATGAAAACAATTTTATGATTACCTGCCGGTACATTCATACCTCTTAATAAATAATTTACTTTATAGTAGGGTGTTTTAACACCGTCCAGGTAAGCGTTCCATCCATCGGCATAGTATATCTCGCTGAAAACTGCAAACTGTGGCGAAGTTGCCTGCGTGGTATATTCTATCGTGTCATTGTCAAATCGGGTCATTTGTATGGTAGCTGATGAATCCCATTGCGGTTGTACCAAACCGGTTGCCAACTGGTTTTGGATAATAACGGTATCTTTTGGATTGAAAGTTTCCAGCGCTTTAAATTCTTCCGCTGGTCCGTTAGCCAGTTTTACATTTTTCACAAACCATGCATTTCCAGCAGCATCGGGATTGGGGATAACGCTGGGTTGCCCTGATTGCTGGTCCTGTACAATGAAATATTTTGTATTGAGCATGTTCAATACATTCATGTTGGGTCTGCCTGCAATATATCCTTCTATAACGTCCTGGTATATCCGCAATTTTGCCGCATGATAACCTCCAATTGATTTATGGAAGTATGATGTACGGGCTTCGCTGAAAGCGTCTGGTGCGCTGTTGAAAACCCTGAAGTTGGGATCTTTATCCTGTAAAATAGTTTCATCAGCCGGTGTTCGGTTGAAATTCTCAAAAACCAGTTCATCTGAAGAGCGATAATTGTCTTCATTCAGGTATTTACTGTCAATAACCAGCATTTCTATGATTGTAACTACTGCCAACACAGCAATGACTACAACTGCATTCAGGCTTTTCTTCATGTACAGGTATAATATCCCTAATAAAACCAATGCAAACAAAAGGGTACGTATAATCTGCCCGCCAAACATTGAAGCCCGATCTTCTTTTAATCCACTTACAATGAGTCTTCCCATTTCATCACTTCCCTTTTCATCAGTATAAGCTGCCAGTATCTGGGCATCGATTGGTGAAGAGTAAGACAATGACAAATACATCAATCCAAGAACAACAAACAAACCGCCAAGGGTGTACAGGATCGTTTTAAAATGAGCTTTGACAAATTCCCTGCTGTCTGTCCGGAATAATACCTGTTGCAGTGTGATAACGGCCATAACAGGAATGGTTACCTGCGTAATGATCAGTGCCATGGAGGGTGCCCTGAACTTATTATACATTGGCAGGTATTCAAACAAAAAGGTATTAAACCCTGAAAGATTTTTACCAAACGACATCAACATCGCTAATACAGAAACGGATAAAAGTGCCCATTTCATTGGGCTTCTGATGATCACAAATCCAATCAGGGCAAGCAATGTTATTAATACGCCATAATAAACCGGGCCTGAAGTACTTTCCAAACCTCCCCAATATTTTGGCAGGCCGGAAGCCAATTGAATAGCATTACTTTCCGGTATACCCCTCTGTGCAAGTTTGGCAACAACAGCAGAATTTTCATCCAATGTTTCACCGCTGCTGCCACCCAAAGCAGTTGGCATCAACATGGTTACGATTTCATACACACTATTACTGTATTGAAAAGCATAATCTGTATCCAGTCCGCTGGTTTTTACTTCTGTAACATTTCCACCAGCCACTTCCAGGTTCTTACCTCCACGCATAGTCGATTTGCTGTATTCATAAGTTGTCATCAGCGCTAACGCACTACCTGCAACGCCGGCAATAGCCGCAACGGCTGCAAGAGCCAATGAAACGGCCATGTGCTTGTATTCTTTTTGCCTTATCCACTGTACAAAGTAGGCGATAGTAATACCAATGATGATAATGAATCCATAATAATTTACCTGAGGATGGTTCACGCCAATTTCCATATATGCAGCCAACGTTGCGATAGCAATGCCTACCCAATATCTTTTTTCAAAAATGTGTATAATGCCGGCAAGTAATGCAGGTAAATAGGCAATTGCCAGCATTTTCGTTTCATGTCCGGCATTAATAATTACCGGGTTATAAGTTGAATATGCAAATGCAAGGCTACCTAATATCCCGATATATGGATTGATTCGAAGCGCAATGCATAAAAGATAAAAACAAATACTGGCCAGGAAAAAGTAATTAACCGGTTTAGGTAAGCCGAACGTAATTATTTTGGTCATATCAGGCATGATGCTTTTTCCATCCATCGCAACCTGGTAATTTGGCATCCCACTGAAAAGATTGGTATTCCATAAAGGAAAATGACCTGTACGCTCCTTGTATTCAAAAGCCCCTTGCGACATCCCTTTCCAACCCACAATATCATGCTGACTTAGTACATCTCCCTGTAATGCAGGTAAATTAAAAAGACAGGAAACAACCAGGAAGCAAATTATAGCAACCAGGTGCGGTAACAGTTTTGAGAACAGGCCATTCTTCATACCTTATATTATTAAGCAGACAAAATAATGGTATTTTGAATTAATAAGATATAGTAACGGTAAATTAATCGTTAATGAATGTTTTAAACCCAGAAAGTTCGTTTATTCCTGTTGAAGGTTTATTTTATATTTGGAAGATGAGATGGCTGCTTTTTTTATCCCGCCTTGCTTTAATTTGTAACCTTTTTTTCCTGTTGTCTGCATCATTGCAAGTATATGATTGGGCACAGAATAGTGAAGTAAACAGCACTATCCTAATTATTGGTTACTTCCTTTCGCTTATCCTGAACCCGGTAACCAATTTTTGTTATTTAATGTATGCAATTTTGCGAAAGAAGATAGCCGATGTAATTCCATTATGGTTGATTATTGCCAATATTGTATTCCTGGGGATCCAGCTTTTATTCATACTACATTTAACTGCTTCAAATAATCAGCTACAATGATCCGCACTATTATTCATCAAAAACCATCTCGGTTGTTTTTAATATTGTGCGGATTTTTTATTGCCAATGCCCTGATTGCCGAGATCATTGGTGTTAAAATTTTCTCCCTGGAAAAATCATTAGGAATTTTACCGCTCGATCTGAAAATTTGGGGTAATGTGCTTTCCATGAATCTAACTGCTGGTGTTTTATTGTGGCCGGTTGTTTTTGTTATGACGGATATCATCAATGAATATTATGGACAGAAGGGGGTAAGATTTTTATCTTTTCTCACTGCAGGTTTGATTGTTTTTGCGTTCGTGGTTTTTTATGGGGCGATGAAACTGGTACCTGCAGATTTTTTTATTACCAGTAAAGCCGGTAGTGGTGTTCCGGATATGGAAATGGCTTATAAGGGCGTATTGGGCCAGGGCAGTAATATCATCATTGGTTCATTGGTAGCATTTGTATTAAGCCAACTGGTGGATGTATTTGTATTTCACCGGATAAAAAAAATTACCGGGGAAAAAATGGTTTGGTTAAGGGCAACGGGATCTACTTTAGTGTCGCAATTTATAGACAGTTTCGTGGTTCTGTTTATTGCGTTTTATATTGGGAGCCGTATAAATAATCAGCAAGGAGATTTTGAGTGGCCATTCAGTTTATTCATAGCCGTTGGCATGGTGAATTATATTTATAAATTTATCATGGCAGTTATTTTAACCCCCGTTATTTACCTTGCGCACAGATGGATCGATCGGTATTTGGGACATGAACTTGCAACAGAAATGAAGGAAGCCGCCATGAAGGATGACTAGTTTAAAATTTTTCTTTTAACATCCTTGCTACGATCTTATCAATCGGCAGCGTAACAACATCTTCAGAAAAATCATTCCATTCAATACACCTGAATGATTCCGTTTCCTGTAGTAGTTCGTATTGCTGCATTTGGTCCTTATTAAATATAAAAGGCATCGTGCTTATAGAACAACGGATAGGCTCCAGCGCTTTCACGAAATAATAAATGGATAAAATCTGGTGATCTGGGTGAAAAGCGGAAAGCTGGAAAAAATCAGTGGTATAAATATGATCACCCACTTCAACTGAAAGTCCCATCTCTTCCTGGAATTCACGTACAAGGCAGTCCCTGGTTCCTTCGCCATATTCAAGTCCGCCACCGGGAAACTTGGTATAATATTCACCCCTTATAAATTCATCACTAACAATAACCTGTTTTTGTTCATTGATCAATAATCCATATACACGGATATTAAATTGCGTCATATCAGAATATTTTTTTCCGTAGAAAGAACCATCCTATGACCAATGAAATAACCATGGAAAGTATTATGGGTATCCAGAATGCATTGGGCGAATCCTGGTAGGGTAATGGCACGTTCATCCCGTAAATGCTGGCTACCAGAACAGGGAAGGTGAGTACAATAGTGATCACTGAAAGTCGTTTCAACACTTCGTTCTGATTATTGGCAATGATGCTGGCGAATGCATCCAGTGTACTGCTTAAGATATTTGTATATATATTGGCCATTTCAAGAGCCTGGGAATTATCTACAATAAGGTCGTTCAAAAATTCCCGGTCTTCTTCCGTTAATCCTAAAAAATTGGTGCGTTCAAGTTTTAAAAAAAGCAATTCATTGGAACGGAGAGCCGTTACAAAATATACCAGGCTCTTCTGAATGCGCATTAACTGTAATAAATGTTCATTACGGTTCGAGGAATATAATTTTTGTTCAAGCAGGTTCCTCCGGTGATTAATTTCTTTCAAATGTTCCATAAAATTCTGCACCACTTTTTCAAATACTTTTAACGCCATCATATTCCTCTTTTCCGGATGACGGTTTTGAAAGGTGCTGAAAAATTTTTTCATAGCCGGGTTCTCAAATGAATTGACCGTAACAATATGATTGTGGGTTAAAATAATACAAACTGGGATGGTGATATAAAATGCATCACTATCGTTAAATGAATTGTTTTCCGTTGGTGTTTTTATTACAATGAGTTTTACATTGTCTTCCTCTTCAAAACGGGTACGTTCATCTATATCCAGTGAATCGGTCAGGAAGTCAACAGGAATATCCAAAGTATCAGACAACTCGGTAAACTCCTCTTGTTTTAGTGGAGGCACTACATTGATCCAGATGCCATTCTCTGGCCTGTCAATTTCAACGGTCTTGTGGTTTATATTTTTTAAATACTGGATCAAACGAAAATTATTTGAAAGAATAAAATAAAATCAGCGCAAGTTATTGATTAATGTTCAGCATCTGTTTATATACTGATATTGCCTTCAAAGACTTTTTCAGCAGGTCCTGTAAGCCAGATATTTTCAAAACCCGATTCCATTAGCCGGTCATATTCCACACTCAGTTTACCACCCAGCGTTTGTACTTCAACCCTGTTAAAACCATTATCATTATGATAGCAAACCAAGGCTGCCGCTGTTACTCCGGTTCCGCATGAAAGTGTTTCATCTTCCACGCCACGCTCATAGGTTCTTACAATAATCTTATCTTCATTATCCACAGTTTCAACAAAATTTACGTTTATTCCTTCCAGTTCAAAATTTTTGCTGTAACGTATATCGCGTCCTTTTTTAAATACATCTGTTGTCATCACATCTTTTACCAATTGTACATAATGCGGAGAACCGGTATTGAGCACGAAATCACCAAAATATTCCTTCATTTTTGGTACATCCTGCATCTGTAAACTAACCATTCCATCTTCATCAATCCTGGCTTCATGTTCGCCATCTACAGCTGTAAAAAGGTATTTACTTTTTTTAATACCCATAGTGTTTGCAAACATAACCAGGCATCGGCCACCATTACCACACATACTTCCTTCTCGTCCATCTGAGTTATAATATTTCATTTCAAAATCATAGTTATCATGTTTGTTGAGTAACATCAACCCATCAGCGCCAATTCCGAATTTCCGGTCACATAATTTTTTTATCTGTCGTTCATCCAGGGTAAAGTATTCTCTGTTTCTGTTATCCAGGATAATGAAATCATTGCCGGTTCCCTGGTATTTATGAAAATGTATGTTCATGATTTTATTGTTTATCCATTAAATTTAAAAACGCATAATGGTTATTTCTCTTGTGTCACAACGTTCAATACTTTTTCAATTAAAAGGTCCATCGCCTTATCAGCATTATTAGAAAACTCCTTTTTAACCCGGTTAGCTACAATTACGCTAAGTGAGAGACAATGATGTCCAAGCATTTTCCCCAACCCATAAATGGCAGAAGTTTCCATTTCAAAATTGGCAATTCTGTGCTGACCAAACCTGAATTCCGTTAGCCTGTTTACCAGGTTCGGGTTTCTAAGTCCCAATCGCAGAATCCTTCCCTGGGGCCCGTAAAAACCCGGGCAGGTAACCGTTATACCATGGTGAAACTCATTCCCAAAATGTTTCATCAGTGAAGGACTTCCTCCAGTAAGGGTAGGGTTAGCCATTTGTATTTCCATTTGTGTATGGGTGACAAACGATTGTAGTAACTGGTTTTCTTCATCATTATGATCATGCCTGTAAAAGTTTAATAAATTATCGATGCCTAATCCATGAGTGGATAAAACCAGGCTGTCAACCGGGATATCTGGCTGCAATCCGCCTGCTGTTCCAATGCGAATAATATTTAGCGTTGAATGATTTTCTTTTATCATTCTGGTTGTAAAATCAATATTGGCTAATGCATCCAGTTCATTTAAAACAATATCTATATTATCGGTGCCCATGCCGGTAGAAAGTACCGTTATTCTTTTTTTTCCTATCCAGCCTGTATGGCTTACAATTTCCCGGTGTTGGTTGCTGAATTCTATATAATCAAAATGCCTGCTGATTTTTTCTACACGGGACTGATCACCAACAGTTATAATATCCGGAGCTAGTTCTTCCGCTTTCATATCCAGGTGATATATTGCTCCACGTTGATTAATGATCAGTTCTGATTCAGCTATATACGACATCTGATAAATTGATTTTAATTTGATTTGGCTGATAGTATTACTTGTAAAAATATCCTATTTTCGCAGCGGTTCAAAAATTCAAAATGGTACCATGGCCGAGTGGCTAGGCAGAGGTCTGCAAAACCTCCTACAGCAGTTCGAATCTGCTTGGTACCTCAAAAGCCTCCTTAGGGAGGTCTTTTTGTAATAGGATTATAAGAAATTTTATTGTTCAATATTCACCTGGTTACCGGTCAGCAATGATAAAGAGTCTTTAACCTTCGTAGTATCTGTAGCATTCACGGGTAATTGCATGTAAATTTTATAGGTCAAAGAGTCAAGGGTTTCTAATTTAACATCCCAGTAATAAGAACTCAATTGGGCATATCTAAACTGCGCTCTTTCTTTATTACCTGTTTCCAAAATAAATTTATAACCCTGTGATGCTGCCGGAAAAGTATTTATGGTATCTGAAACCAGGGTTGTTTGAACGGTATCTTCAATGGGTACAATCTGGTCAGGCACTGCAGTGGGGGTTTCCGTTTTATTATTGGATGCATTTCGATAAAGCCAGTATCCACCCCAGATAGCCAAAGCTACACCTCCAACTAATAATAAAAACGCGATAGGTTTTTGCCAGTTGTTTCCTTTATTTCTTGATTTATCATTGTACGGTCCAAAAGCTTCTTCTGTATTAATTGTTGTAGTGGCATCAACTGATGCAGGGTCTTTGTATTTTTCCGGTTCATTGTAAGGAATAAACCGCAGGTTTCCTTCATTATTTTTAACAAGCGTTCCAATATCTTCCAATACAAAAGCTTTGCCGATATTAAGAAATTGAATAGCTAGTTCCAGGAATGAATGCAGGTCCGAATCAGCCAAAGTTTTCATTTTCCCCGTATTGGCAGAAATGAATTCTACCAGTTCTGCATCGTTAACTTTTGATATGTTACGTTCAAAACGTATTTGACCCTGGTAACGTTGTCGGCCTTGTTTACTTTCGTCATCAGACCCATAACCGGGTTCTTTGAAAAATGATCCTATTCCTACAAGGTGTAATTCATTATGAGTATGGAAATACTGTGAAAGAATTGGATCTAGTTTCAAAATAGGTGAATTTAGTTTGCAATATAATTATTTTGATCTGCCCCTGCAATAAGGCTCCTAACTCTTTGTATTTTTGTAAAATGCTATTATCCAGTGATGAAGAACGTTTTATAGAATGGTGGGAGAAAAACCGGGATAACCGAAAAAAATCTTTCCGGCAGTTAATGATCGGTTTACCTATGGCTACCGTTTTTGTCGTTGCAATACTTTTCAATTTTTTTGCCGGTTGGTATAAAAGAGCCACAATGATGATAAATACTCAATCATCATCGCTCATACTGGTTTTATTAATTGCAGGTATTGGAATTGTAGTATTCTATTCCATTTTTTCTATGCGCTATAAATGGGAAATGAATGAACAACGGTACCAGGAACTCCAGGCAAAAAAACATTCCACTAAAAGCAGCGATTGAATACAGATGAAGGTCATATTCCTTCACATGTTATTTAACCGGATTAACAGTAAAAATTTACGTATTGAATATTAAAATAAAAATAAAATGATGAAAAGTGTTGTTGCATGTTGCTTATTAATTATGCTTTTTTCCAGTAGTTGCCTTAAAAATAAATCGGATAATACATGCACTTTCAATTCATGTGCCTTTGTGGCACCTGTTTCTGAAATACAACAGGTGGAAGATTTTTTAACTGCCAATAATATTACAGCCACCAAACATTGCAGTGGAATGTATTATATAATTCTTGAACCAGGTAATGGTCAATCACCTGAAGTCTGCGATGGTGTTGGAGTTACATATGTTGGTAGATTAACCAATGGACAGACTTTTGATGAAGCAACAAGTCCTGTAAACTTTTCCCTGAATTCATTAATTGGGGGGTGGCAGTTAGGTATTCCATTAATCAAAACAGGTGGAAAGATCAGGCTATATATTCCACCTTCTCTTGGTTACGGAAGCCAGCAATCAGGTAGCATTCCAGCCAATTCTATATTAATTTTTGATATTGACCTTATTGCGGTTTACTAATGTTGTTTCTTAAACCTGGCAGTACCAAATTCCCCCGATGGTTTGTATTAACTTTATCTGAATTTTTATAATTGAAATACGAACCTATTTCCTTATTCGATATGCTGAAGATTGGCGTAGGGCCATCCAGCTCGCATACTTTGGGACCGTGGCGGGCTGCACAACGGTTTGTGCAGTTACTTGAGGCAGAAGGTAAACTTTACGGGATAGTTTCTATAAAGGTTAAACTGTATGGCTCCCTGGCCAAAACCGGAATAGGGCACGGAACAGATATCGCTGTTCAGTTAGGACTTGCAGGGGAAGACCCGGTAATTTTCCCGGTTGACCAGATCAATAATGCTATTACGTCCATAAAAGAAAGCAGGCAGGTAAAGCTCAACGGATTGCATAGTATCTCATTTGATCCTATAAAAGACATTGAATTTCTTTTTGCAGAATCATTGTCCTTTCATCCAAATGCACTCAGTTTTACAGCAGATTTTCACAATGGCGAGCAGCTTGTTGAAACTTATTTTTCAATTGGGGGGGGCTTCGTTATCAAAGAAGGTGAGCAAGAACTGGCCGGGAATCATGTGCAATTGCCTTTTCCCGTTAATACCGCCGATGACCTTTTACACTGGGTACGTAAAACAGGCATGGCTATTTATGAAATAGTATTGGAAAATGAAACAGCCTGGAGAAGCGAAGCAGAGATTACTGATGGGATTTTAAACATCTGGCGGGTAATGAAAGAATGCATTTATCGCGGATGTCATAGCTATGGTAATTTGCCAGGTGGTCTTTTTGTTAAACGCCGTGCAGCTGAACTGAATAAAAAATTGCTGACCGGTAAAACCTATACCGATTTTAATACCTGGATCGAAACGATCCGGGAAGGTGGAAATAGTTTTAAATATATTCTTGATTGGGTTAGTTGTTTTGCATTGGCAGTCAATGAAGAAAACGCGGCATTCGGACGTGTTGTAACGGCGCCAACCAATGGAGCAGCCGGTGTTATTCCCGCTGTGTTGTTATATATGGTAATATTCGGCGAAGAAAAAATTTCAGAAGAAAAAGTAATTCCTTTTTTGGCAACGGCAGCTGAGATAGGCAGCATTTTTAAAAAAGGAGCGACCATTTCTGCGGCTATGGGTGGGTGTCAGGCGGAGATAGGCGTTTCATCTGCCATGGCATCTGCTGCACTTACCGAATGTATGGGAGGATCACAGAGACAGGCAATGATGGCTGCTGAGATTGCTATGGAGCATCATCTCGGCATGACCTGCGATCCGATAGCGGGCCTGGTACAAATTCCATGCATAGAGCGTAATACCATGGGTGCAATAAAAGCCATTACCGCATCCCAATTAGCCATGCAAAGCACACCTGATTTTGCCAAAGTAACGCTTGATGGTGTAATTAAAACTATGTGGGATACAGCACTCGATATGAACAGTAAATACAAGGAAACTGCCGATGGAGGCCTGGCGGTTAATGTGCCATTGAGCCTGAGTGAATGTTGATTTGTTTTTTGTAACCGGCTGTTGAAATACTATCAGCTTCTCTTGCGTCGCACTCTTGTACTACAACAAGCGTTTTAGCAATGAAAGTATTTAAATTTTTGTTTTCAGAAGTTTTTAAAACTTACCCTTTTAAAATCTCTATGTTCCGGCTTACATCTTTGTTTTCCATCCAAACTACAGGGCGCAAAATAAATTGTAATCTCCGACCTGGATTGATGATGCGTTTGGCAATATCCACTACTCTCTGATCTACAAAATTTATATGTTCAGTATCCATTTTTTCATTTAGCAATGAAAAAGTAATTGCGTTGGCCCAGGCCGTTTTACGGGCGGTACTCAAACTAAAATTTAAAACGGCTTCCTCTTTATTGTTCGTGATCTTTTGCAAAAAGCGAAGTGGGAACCAGATATTTGCCAGCGCTGTCTGCATATGTTCCATCAGTGAAGCGATTACTTCATTAATGCGGTCAAAATCCGGTTGCAATTCATGGATCTGGTCACCCCTAACTGTTTGAGCACACGCAATTCCAAGGTCAAGGTTAATATGCGTGTTAATGCCCAATAAAAGATGTTGCAGAACAACCAGGTCATTTTGTTGGCAGGCATCGAAAGTGGCACACCAGGCATTGGTGCAGGGTTGATTGTTATTATACGCTTCCCAGGCTAACAAATACCGATTAGCGAAAATGACCATTAGTCTTTCCATTCGCGGGCCATCATCGAATATCATGTTCTCAATGCCCTGTTTAACGGTAAGGGTCATGCGCTTATAAAGCGTCGCGAAATAACCGTTGCGGTGCTGGTGTTGCCGACACCAATGGATGATTGCATCCAGTTGATCCAAAACATCATTCATATTGCCGGCCATTACCATTTAATTAAATTACGGCAAGAAAAGCAGCATGCAAAATTGTTGTATGTGTCTGCGGTTAGGTGTTGCCATTTAAATGGAATGTATATGGGATTAACACAACCTGTCTGTGTCGTGTTTATTTAGGATGTGTCAAAGGAATCGTAGGATCAAGGCGGACCATTGCTTCCACAGCATGTCTACTGAAAAAAACATTCGCGGTGAAGCATTTTTGATGGGAGTTTTTGGAAAAACATGATAATGCTCAACCATGCACTATACAAGGTGATTGCTGATTATATTTACCT
>MWWA01000130.1_pt1 | contig 15605 bp, 14 predicted proteins | sample 1047341 | NCBI WGS metagenome assembly MWWA01 (sample SAMN06349978, study PRJNA376086) | soil metagenome | isolation source: MS5-1 sample Antarctic (ecotone) soil | place: Antarctica | collected 2015-01-13
ATATAATCGCTTCGAAATTGGAAAATGTTTGAGCCCTTACACTTTCTAATGTACTCTTTAAATAATCTTTTCTCTTATAAGTAGTAAAGCAAAAACTTACATATGGGCTACTGTGATCCATCATGAATTATTTTATTCTTTTTAGATATCCCTCTGGTGCTACACTAATCAAAAGTTTGTTATCAATTTGTTCATCCACAATAAAATTGTCATTCATTTTCAAAAATTGTTGAACAGCCGTCATGGGATTATTAGAAATTCCCCAAGGGCGTTTTTGGGAAAAATATCCCTCTGGCAAAGCTTCAACAATTGTATCAAATACTACAATATAAGACCCCAGACTTACAAAGGGACCATATAATTCCAATTCCTTCATCACATGATCATGTGTATGATTAGAATCCAGGCACACAATGATCTTTTTATTATCACCTACCAGTTTTTTTATTTCTTCAACTTTTGTTTCATCTACAGAGGAGCCCTGTAGCATTTTTATTCTTTTCATCATTGGGTGAGCTTCAATCTCCTTTCGATTATGCTCCCTAATATCTATATCAATACCTATAACTTCTCCATGCCCTATCAATTCAAGTAATGAAGCATAATAAATCAATGAGCCGCCATGTGCAATACCGGTTTCAATAATGTAATCTGGCTTTATTTCCCAGATGATTTCCTGCATGGCAATCATATCCTGCGGATATTGAATAATAGGTCTACCCATCCAGGAAAAATTATAAGAATATTGTACACGGTTTGATTCAACATTGAATGCAACCGCTGCTTCCTGTAATGATTCGTTCTTTTTATTATTGCTAACTCTTTGCGCTCTTTCTTCAACAAATGCCTGGATTGGATTACTCATTATTTTTTATTTATTTAAAATTGTATTAAGCTTAGTTATATCAGCCCAAAAGTTCATCGGTTCAAAATCATTATAAGGATAAAACCCTGTATTCAACTTTATGGATTTATTTTTTTTGGAGAGGTAATCTTCAATCATCTTCTTTATAGTAACAGGACATCCACTCCCGGAATTTATAATGCCCTGAACCTGCTGCTGGATGGTTATTTTAACAATGTGTTCTGCTACTTTTTCTACAGGCAGGTAATCTCTAATTTGTTCACCGCCTGACATATTAAAAATACCATCTCCTTTTTCAAGTGCTTTATCCAACTGCGAAAATAAGGAGTTTGGATTTTGTCCTTCACCATACATATAAAACAACCTAATCCATTTGAAAGCAAATGGATGCTGTTTTTTAAGTTCATCTAAGAACTTGTACAGTGCATCTTTTGCCAAAGCATAGGGATTTGCAGGCTGAGAAGGTAATGACTCTATTAAACAACCTTTCTGCATTCCATATTCAAAACAAGTACCTGTTATAGTAATGTCTGAAAGACCATGCTGAACGAGGTTTTTAATAAATGTATAATGACGAGGAAGGTTTTCTTCAAAATGAAATAATGATTTATAGTTTGGTAAACCTTCCCAGGCAAGATGAATTAATATATCCGGCTTATTGAAATATTTAAAATAATTTTCGGACGAATTAATTTTAGAAAGATCGAAAGGTATATAATCAACCAGTTTAAACCATTCTGCATCTTTTACCTTTTCTTTATTTGAAGATGTGGTGATGATGGAAAATTCGTGTTTATAGTGTGCAATCAAGTACTTAATGACATGATGACCTATAAAACCCGAAGCACCTGTAATCAGAATCTTTTTCATGATGCTAAACGAATTGTAATTCAGGAATAGGAATTACAAATGTTGCTTTCCATTCTTTTATATAGGATAGTTGTGCTGTTATTTCTTCTTTCAGATTCCAAGGAAGAATGATTACAAAATCTGGTTTTTCACTTTTCAAATAGTTTTCATCCTTTACGGGTATGTGGCTACCCGGCAGATATTTACCTTGCTTATGAGGATTGGCATCAACTACAAAATCAATCAGATCATTTCGCACACCGCAATAATTAAGCAGGGTATTTCCTTTTGCAGCTGCTCCATATGCTGCTACTTTATTACCTTCTTTTTTTTGATTGATTAAAAATGAAAGTAAATCCAACTTTACTTTCATAGCCTGTTTGGTAAAATGCAAATAGTAATCCAGGTTATTGATTCCATCTTTAATTTCCTTTTCAAGTAATGCCTTTACATTTTCAGAAATTTTATGACCGGAATAATGCATATGTTTCACATAAATTCGTAATGAGCCGCCATGTGTTTTTAATTCCTGAACATCAAAAATTTCAAGTCCTTGAGATTCAAAAATCTGTTTTACTGTATACAATGACAGATAGGAAAAGTGTTCATGGTAAATAGTATCGAACTGGTTGTTTATTACCAGTTGCACCAGGTGAGGAAATTCCATAGTTATGACACCATCGTCTTTCAGAATCACCTTCATACCCTTTACAAAATCCAGTATATCCGGTACATGTGCTAAAACATTATTGCCAAGTAAAAGATCGGCTTTAATATTTTTATCATTCAATTCAGTTGCTAAACGAGTTCCAAAAAAATCAATCACAGTTTCTATTCCTTTAACAATAGCCACTTCAGCTGTGTTTGAGGTTGGTTCAATTCCTAAAACCGGGATATTACTTTTATTAAAAAATTGTAATAGGTAACCATCATTAGATGCAATTTCAATGACTTTTGAATTTTTATTTAAGCCAAATCTCTCAATCATTAAATGGGTATAATCTTCAGCATGTTTTAGCCAGGAAGTAGAATAAGATGAGAAGTAGACATACTGATTATTAAAAATCGCATCCGATTTTTTGTATTCATCTACCTGTACCAAAAAACATTGGTGGCAAGTATATACTTTCAATGGAAAATAAACTTCGGGTTCGTCTAATTCATTTAGAGACAAAAATGAATTAGACGCTGGTGAATTTACCAGGTCAATAAAAACATTTTTTAATTCTGTTTTACAAAATCTACACTGCATAATTATAAACCATTGATTTTTTCCAGTAAATTATGATTATCGTCCCTAAATGAAATTTCTGTTACTTCCATCGGCCAGGAAATATTAATCTGCGGATCATTATACTTTAATCCATTTTCAGCTTCTGGTGAATAATATGCTGTGTGCATATAAAGTAATCCGCAGCTATCTTCCAAAGTCTGAAAGCCATGTGCAAAACCTTCTGGTATATACATCATCAATTTATTTTCTGCAGAAAGTTCCGCACCATACCATTGTAAAAAAGTGGGTGAATCCTTACGCAGGTCCACAATGACATCAAATACAGAACCATGAATACACCTCACTAATTTGATTTCACTAAAAGGAGATTTTTGAAAATGCATTCCCCGGATAGTACCCTTTTTTAGGGTAAAGGAATGATTCATTTGAACCCATTCTTTTTCATGCCCTATGGATGAAAATTCTTTCTTACAAAAATAGCGTGCAAACCAGCCCCTTTCATCTTTTACCGGATCAAGTTGAATAGTAAAACTGCCATTCAATATGGTTGGTAAAAATTTCATATTGAGAAATACTCATTTACCTGGTGAAATGTAAATTTCATTTGATCAGCCGGTTTTTTCTTATACCAGTTAACAGTCCATTCAATTGCCTGGGCTGCATTTAATTTTGGGTTCCATTCCAATTCGTTAATAGCTTTATTTATATCCAATTGTAAAAGCCCCGCTTCATGAGGTTGATTATAAGATGAGGTATCTTGCCAATTACCATGTCCCCAGGTATCTATTGCTATATCAACAAATTCCTTTACAGTAATATGATCATTTGGATATGGACCAAAATTAAATGCGTTATTAAATTGTATGGGTTGCGATTTTAATGAAACCGCCAATTGTAAATATCCCGCAATTGGCTCTAATACAAATTGCCAGGGACGAATTGAAGACGGATTTCGTATTTCGATTACTTTACCCTCAGTCAAAGAACGAATAATATCCGGCACTATTCGGTCTTTATTCCAATCCCCACCACCAATAACATTTCCTGCCCTTGCACTGGTCAATCCTTTTTTATGATGATTATGAACTTCAGGATTAAAAAACGAATTTCTGAATGAATCAACCACCAACTCAGTACATGCCTTACTCGCACTGTAAGGATCATATCCACCCAAAATATCATTTTCTTTATACAAAATATGATCTTCAATATTCTTATATACTTTATCTGTAGTAATAACTACTATGGTACAAGGTTTTTTAAGTTCGATTGCAGCTTCCAGCAAATTTGCGGTCCCTGTAACATTTACATCAAATGTTTCAGCTGGTATTTCATATGAACGTCGGACAAGTGGCTGGGCAGCCAGGTGGAAAATAAAATCTGGTTGAAATGAATGAATTTCATCTTTTAGACGTTGCCTGTTTCGAATATCTGCAATAACTGACTTACAATTTATAACGTCATCCAACAGACTAAAAAGACTATTAGGATGGTCTGGCTCGAGCGAATAGCCTTTTATTTCAGCACCTGCTAAATGCAGGCATGCCATTAACCATGAGCCTTTAAAACCTGTGTGACCGGTTATAAAGATTTTTTTATTTTGAAAATTATCTTTTAAGAATTGGATATTTACCACGTATGCCATTTTGCTTGGTTCGATTGCCATAGATCTTCAAGTTCCAACTTATCTCTCATTGCATCCATGCATTTCCAAAATCCATGGTGTTTGTATGCCATTAGTTGATAATCTTTTGCCAGGTTTTCCATAGGCTTATCTTCCCACATAATATTATCCATATTACCATCCAGGTATTTGAACACTTCCGGCTTTAAAACAAAAAAACCACCATTAATCCATTTTCCATCGCCTTTTGGTTTTTCTTTAAATGTAGTAACACTTCCTTCTACACTAATTTCTAATCCGCCAAATCTTGCTTCAGGTTGAACCGCTGTTACAGTGGCTATTTTACCATGTTGTTTATGGAAATCTCTTAATTCATTTAAATTAATATCGGCAACACCATCGCCATAGGTTAACATAAAATCTTCGTTTCCGATATATTTCTCAATTCTTTTTAATCGTCCCGCAGTTTTAGTTTCCAAACCAGTATCAACCAGCGTTACTTTAAACTGCTCTATTTTACTATGATGTACATCCACCTTGTTACTACCAAGTTCTATTGTGATATCAGAATTATGCAAATAATAGTGCATAAAATATTCTTTTATCAGGTAACCTTTATAACCCAGGCAAATAATAAATTCATTAAAACCATAATGGCTGTATATTTTCATGATGTGCCATAATATTGGTTTTCCTCCAATTTCAACCATAGGTTTCGGCCGGGTTTCAGTTTCTTCAGCAATCCTTGTTCCTAAGCCACCTGCAAATAATACTACTTTCATAAAAAATGATTGGCGCAAAAATAATTTATTTACCCTTCGGTTTACATAACATATAAAAATTGGATGATATTCTTTTTACCCCTTTTATCCTGATTCAAATATTTGCATTCCACAGATTTGATTAATACTATACATATCATATCTTACAATCCCATTTTAACCAAAACCAACTATGAAGATTATCCTTAGCCTGGTAATTACCATTTGTATTCCATATATATTAACTGCTCAGGAAATTTGCAATAACTGGCTATCACTGCCTTCAATGCCATCTTTCATCAGTATTGGTGACCTGGATATCCCCGGAAATAAATTGACCGTTGAAGCTTTGATTAACAGAACTACTACTTATTCAGGAGGACGTTTATATGATGGTGACATTGTTTCAAAGCATGATGGACCTTCTGATGTAAATTATTTATTAAGACCAAATAGTGCAGAAATCACAACTTCAAATGGATATTTTATAACTCCCCCGATCTGCGAAATTGAATTAAATAAAACCTACCATGTGGCCATGGTTTATGATGGAACCACATTGAAATTCTATAGAAATGGTTATTTAATGAGCCAGGTTGCTGCATCTGGCAGTCTTTATCAAAATAACTGGCAAACAAGAATTGGATTTTATGAAAACCAGGCTTATAACGAAAATTTTATAGGTTATGTAAATGAGGTAAAAATCTGGAATTCTTCCAGAACACAGGTACAGATCCAAAATTCAATGGTGACCATACCATTTCCTTCTCCAACTACACAAGCCGGACTCCTGGCTTATTATTCATTTGATGATCTTGTGAATAAACAGGGAAATAACAATTGGAATGGTATAAAAGGAGGAGCCGCCGCTGTAAATGTTATAAACAGTAATTGCATTTTTACAATTGATTCTTGCAATATTATCATTAATAAAAAAATCGATTTCTCCTACAAACAAAACCCTTGCAGTCCTTTAAATATTCAATTTACAGATTACGACAATGAAACAAAAGATAATTACTGGAGTTTTGGTGATGGTGTTATAGTTACCGATCAGCCTAATCCGACCCACCAATATGCGTTACCTGGTACATACACCATAAAATATGTACTCCGAAATGTAACCGCTGACACAGTCATAAAAAATCTTCAATTCAATGTAGAGCAGGCTGATATTATACTTACACCGGATACTACAATTTGCTATGGTAGTTCTTTGCAGTTGCTGACAAAACCTTCATCGGATTTTTGCTGGAGCCCGGTTGACTTTCTAGACAATCCCGAAAGTCCGAATCCTATTTCTTCTTCAACTGAACCCATAACATATCAATTTACGGGTGTTTTTAATGGTGAAAACCTGGTAAAAAATGGCGATTTTTCATTAGGAAATCAATTTTTTGGGACTGAATATCAATTCGCCACCTCGAACACGTCCAATGGCCAGTATTTTATAGGCAAATCTTCCTCAAACTGGAATAACCAAATGAAGAATTGTACAGACAAAAGTTCAGGATCGGGAAACATGTTAATGATAAAAGGCTCCATTGATAAAGAAAAAGTTATCTGGACGCAAATGATAGAAGTAATACCACATACCAACTATTCATTTTCTGCCTGGGTACAAACTTTAAGTTCACGTAATAATCTTCATATTGCACTGACAATTGATGATCATACCATTGAAATATTTAATGGTTTATTATCCGAATGTAATTGGAAAAATATTCAGGGCACCTGGAATTCAGGTAATAAAACTAAAATATTTCTGGCTATCATTAACCGCAATGCTCAAATGCAGGTAAGTGATTTTGCCCTGGATGATATTCGTTTTTCTCCTATTCAATTAAAAGAAGAAACTATTGCAATAAATATTGACAAACCTGAATTAAATGTGACAGGAGCACAAACTGTATGTACAGGTTCTGCCATTACATTAAAAGCTTCAGGAACACAAACATACTCCTGGACACCAGCTAATTTATTTCAAAATCCCAATGAAGCAAATGCCAAGGCTACTGTATTTGAGACAACCAAATTTTTTGTAGAGGGACAATCGGACAAGGGTTGTTTGATTGCAGATTCCGTGATTGTAGAGACTTATCCATTACCAACAATTATGAAAACCAACGATACCTTAATATGTGCAAATAGCACCATTCAATTAGAGATGGATGGTGGGGTATCATATGCATGGACACCTACTGGCTCATTGGATAATTCATCAGGATCTAATCCTAAAGCCTCTCCCGCAACGGATACGAAATATATGGTCAGCATTGTAGATCAGTTTGCATGCGTGCATATAGATTCCATTCAAATAAATATAAAACCAGCACCACAGTTTACTATTTCACCTTCTACTGCAGTTTGTGAAGGAAAACCAATTTCGCTTTGGGCAGATGGTGGTGATGTGTATGAATGGACACCATCCACTATGGTTGATAATGCGAATATTTCTGACCCAACTGCATATATTGATAATGAGACAACTTTCAAGGTGAAAATCACAGAACTCGTATGCAATCAAACTACAGAACTTTCAACTACCATTCAGGTTTTACCCAATCCACAGGTTATTGCTTCAAGTACAAATGATATTGATTGTTCTACCAGTTTTTCACAATTAATGGCAAATGGTGGACTATCTTATGAATGGTGGCCGATCCAGGGATTGGATTTTGCAGATAGAGCCAATCCAATAGCAAGTCCCCTAGCAACTACAAAATATATTGTAACAGGAACGGATCAAAATGGATGTTCCAATAAAGATTCATTAACCATCCAGGTAAATTTTACAGGGGCTGTAAAGAATTATTTCTACAATGCTTTTACCCCTAACAATGATGGTTTAAACGATTGCTTCGGGATAAAACATTGGGGTAATGTTGAGGCTTTGAATTTCAGTATTTATAATCGTTGGGGACAAAAGATTTTCCATACTGATAACACCAACACCTGCTGGGATGGGAAATTTAAAGGTATTAACCAGGAAGCCGGCGTTTATATTTACCAGATAACAGGCAAAACAGTTTGTGAAAATGTAAATATCAAAGGAACATTTACGCTAATCAGATAATTCAAATTACCTGATCACCACATCTGTACCCTTTTTATATGTATCCCCACATTCACCTTTTACGCTAACCGGCCATACATATGCATCGCCGGGTTGATGCAGTTCCATTAAATATAATATTTCAACTAATGCTGGTATCTAAACTCTATAATTACGAAATTGGTAACTCCAAATTTCTTTTAAGGTATTCAAGGAACAATTCCATGCCCTTTCGTTTCCTTTCATCTAACCTGTATTGAATATGTAGTGTATAGTATTTTTTAAGATCGTATAAATTGAAATTAAGGTCATTTATTATTTCATCCAGGTAATTAAAACCAACACTATTTGCCTGGTTAAACTTTATAATAAATTCATCCGGTAATTTTTTAGTACTGACCCAAACAGCAAATACAAAAGGTAAACCTGTAATGGATCTCCACTCCGATGCCAGATCATAAATATAAGTGGATACTTTTCTTTGTTCCAATGCCCTGTCTCCTATGACTAAACCTGCAGTAGAACCTTTTATTTCTTTTCTGAAACTTTCATCCTGCGCCTGTATGATTTCCGGATCAATACCCCAGTATTCTTTCATCAGCCATTTTAATAAGGCTACTGAAGAACGGCTTTGATAATCCAGGTAAACTTTTTCTATCTCATTCATCGGCACTTCACTAAACAAACAAACGGATGCAACCTCTCCTTCAGCAGCAATGCAATAATCGCCTACAATAAAATATTCTTCAAGAAATGGTATAGCAGCAACAGGTATCAAACCCACATCAATCAACCCTTTTTGCAACATCTCTGCAAGTTGGGCCGGAGTATCTTCAACAAGTTCGATCTCATTGTTTATTGGAGGCAATTTTAAACCATACACCATTGGCCGCGTATTCAGGTAGCTAACCATACCTACTTTTATCTTCTTCTTCAAATAAACTAATTTTGCCGCAAAGATATACGAACAACACTTTTTTGCAACTGACATAAAATAAACAATGGAATTAAACTCCCTAACCGCCATTTCAAGTATTGATGGGCGCTACCGCAAACAGGTACAGCACCTGGATGAATATTTTTCAGAATTTGGCCTGATGAAATACAGGGTATGGGTAGAAATCGATTATTATCTTTTTTTATCGTCTTTAAAAATGTTTCCTGTTTCACCTAAAACTATCCGTCATTTAAAACAATTGAAGGAGGAATTTACCCAGGACCATGCCTTAGCAATAAAAAAAATTGAACTCACCACCAACCATGATGTAAAAGCCGTTGAATATTTTTTAAAAAACCAATTGAATATAACAGGGGATGAAAAAACAGGGGAATGGGTACATTTCGGACTTACATCGCAGGATATTAATAATACAGCCATCCCCTTGCTATGGAAATATGCCATGGAGAATGAATACATACCGGCACTTTTAAATTTAAATGCAGAATTGAAATTACTGGCAGGTAGCTGGATGAACATCTCTATGCTGGCACATACACATGGGCAACCGGCCAGTCCTACACGGTTAGGTAAAGAAATTATGGTTTTTGTTGAAAGACTTACAAACCAGATTGAACAATTGATACAAATTCCTTTTACTGCAAAATTTGGTGGGGCAACGGGTAATTTTAATGCCCATCATATTGCATTTCCAAAAAAAGACTGGATCAAACTCGCTAATACATTTGTGGAAAATAAATTGGGACTGCAGCGCCAGCAATTTACTACCCAGATAGAACATTACGATAACCTGGCCGCCCAATTTGATGCAATGAAAAGGATCAATACCATTTTGATTGATCTTTGCCGTGACCTGTGGACCTATATCTCTATGGATTATTTCAGCCAGCAAACAAAAGCAGGTGAAGTGGGTTCTTCGGCTATGCCACACAAAGTGAATCCCATAGATTTTGAAAATGCGGAAGGTAACCTGGGTTTAGCCAATGCTGTTTTTGAACACCTTTCAGCCAAATTACCCGTATCACGTTTACAAAGAGATTTGACCGATTCCACAGTTACCAGGAATATAGGTGTTCCTTTTGCACATACCATCATAGCATTCAGATCTATAGAAAAAGGTTTATCAAAATTGGTGGTTAATGTTGATAAAATGGATGCGGACCTTGAAATGAATTGGGCAGTGGTAGCTGAAGCCATTCAGACTATTTTACGCCGGGAAGGATATCCAAATCCTTATGAAGCATTAAAAGACCTGACAAGGGGGAAAAAGAAAATTGAAAAGAAAACAATACACGCCTTTATTGACAAACTTAAAGTAAGCGCAGCACTAAAAAAGGAATTAAAAAAAATTACCCCCCATAATTATACAGGCATATTACCTGAATTTTAAAGAATAACCATGAATTAATGGTAATGCATATTCTCTTTACAGAAAACTACATGATTACCCTTAAATCGTAAAATTCCCATACTAACCCCAGTATTTTTACGAGAAATGATTCTAATATTTGGAGAATGAAGCCTGTTTATACTATTGCCATTCTCGATAAAAATTTAAGCTGCCCAAATTGTCAGTGGGAAGGCAAAGGCCGCGAATTAATACAGGAAAAATTTTCGCACGAAGAATCCATTGAACTTAGCTGTCCAAAATGTAATTACTATTTCGGCTTCATTAATACAGGTACGCAGGAAGATTCTTCATCCTGATCTGAACCATTATTTATGAATTTCGCTGGTAAAATGAAATTCTATATCCGGATTATTCTGTCGTTCAGTATTTAAAAACCATTCGCTTTGAGCCAGGTAAACAAGATGTCCATCTTTATCTAATGCGATATTTGCTGATTTAAATTTTATGAATTCGTCCAGTTTTTTGGGATCCTTACTGGTGATCCAACAGGCCTTAAAAAATGGTAACGAATTAAATTGAACAGATGCACCATATTCATGTAACAGGCGATACTGAATAACTTCAAATTGCAATTCACCTACGCACCCGATAATTTTTTTATTTCCACCAAACTGGGTGAATAATTGAGCCACCCCTTCATCAGTCAATTGGAGCAAACCTTTTTCCAATTGTTTCGTTTTCATCGGATCCTTGTTCTGAACCTCTTTAAATATTTCAGGAGAAAAAGAAGGTATACCGGTGAAGAAAAAATCCTCACCTTCCGTTAATGTATCACCTATTTTAAAATTTCCGGTATCAAACAAACCCACTACATCCCCTGGATAAGCATCCTCCAGGACCGTTTTTTCCCGTGCCATAAAAGAATAAGGATTGCTGAATCGAACATCCTTATCTATTCGCACATGATGATAATATTTATTTCTCTCGAACTTACCGGAACAAACTCTTAAAAAAGCTATCCGGTCACGGTGTCTTGGATCAAGGTTGGCGTGAATTTTAAATACAAAACCACTGAACTTATTTTCCGTTGGACAAACTTCCCTGATGCTGGTGGGCCTGCACTGCGGTACGGGAGCAATACGAATGAACGTATCCAGCATTTCTTTTACACCAAAATTATTTATAGCGCTTCCAAAAAATACCGGGGCAACTTTTGCGGACAAATAATCTGCTTTATTCAAATCACCATACACACCGGCAATCAATTCTACATCTTCTCTCAACATGGAAGCATCCTTTTCGCCCAGTTTCTGATCAAGTATTTTGTCTTCCAGGTCACTGATAGGTAATTCACCCTCTTCATCCCCCTTGGTATGTGCCGAAAAAAGTAAAAGATTTTTGTCATGCAAGTTGTAAACACCTTTAAAATCTTTACCGCTGTTAATGGGCCATGTCATAGGATGCAGGTGGATAGATAATTCATTTTCTATTTCTTCGAGTAAATCGAACCTGTTTTTTCCATCCCGGTCCATTTTATTTACAAATACAATAACCGGTGTTTCTCTCATACGACAAACTTCCATCAGCCGCCGGGTTTGTTCTTCCACCCCATTTACACTATCAACTACTAAAATTACACTGTCAACAGCCGTTAGTGTTCTGAAAGTATCTTCAGCAAAATCTTTGTGACCGGGTGTATCGAGCAGGTTAATTAGAATTTCCCTGTATTCAAAACTCATCACCGAAGTAGCAACAGAAATACCTCTTTGTCTTTCAATCTCCATAAAATCGCTGGTAGCGAATTTTTTGATCTTATTGCTTTTTACAGCGCCTGCAACCTGGATAGCACCTCCAAATAAAAGGAATTTTTCCGTTAACGTGGTTTTACCAGCATCGGGGTGAGAGATGATGGCAAAAGTTCTTCGATTATTTATATGGTCTGTGTTCTTCATGTTTACCCTGGTCGTTTTCTTCCCTTTTTTTGAATGGCCGCAAAGTTAAGTCCATATTGATAAACTTATCATGTAAATACAGCAATTTGTATTCTTATAAACAATTAGTAAAACCTTAGAATGAGCTTTCATAAAATGTAACCACTGGTGTAATAATATTCTTTCACCGATTTAGCTTCCTTATTTTTGTTTTATGCGCAGAACTTTGGAGATTATATTCAGCAGTTTTAGATTAGCCATGTTGGAATTGTGGAAGAATAAACTCCGCACTTTTCTTTCATTATTTGGTGTAACAATAGGTATTTTTTGCATTATTGGTGTACTGGCAACAGTAAGCAGCCTGGAATATAATATACAAACACAGATCAAATCGTTAGGGACCAATACGATTTATGTTGATAAATGGAATTGGGGCGGTGGTGGCCCTGATTTTCCATGGTGGAAATATCAAAAAAGACCTAATCCAAAATATGAAGAATTAGAAGCCATCAGGGAAAGGGCTCAAAGTGCAAAATATGTGGCTTTTAAAATTGATGCGCAGGATAATGTAGAATACAGGAACAATGTATTATTGCGTGTAAACCTATACGGTATTACCAAGGAATTTAATAATATTCAGCCGGTAGAAATTCAAGCCGGCCGTTATATTTCTGAAGCTGAATTTCAACAAGGCGTGAATACTGTTGTTATTGGAAATGAAATAGCCGAAAATCTATTTGTAACCCCTGAAGTAGCTTTAGGTAAACTAATAACCATTCGCGGTAAAAAATTCCAGGTAATAGGAGTCATAAAAAAACAAGGCAGCAGCGGAATTAATATTGGTGGATGGCAATTTGATCAAAGTGTGATCATGCCTTACCGGTACGCCCGTAATATAATGGACGAAAGAAGAGCCAACCCATTTATAATGGTACAGGGCCAGGACAACACTTCGAGTAAGGCCCTGGTGGATGATTTAAGGGGAACCATGAGGGCCATTCATAAATTAAGCCCGATGGCTGAAGATGATTTTGCTTTGAATGATATTAATGATATGAGTGAATCGATGAGTGAAGCATTCGCCAGTATCAATATTGGTGGATGGGCCATTGCTCTTTTGAGTTTGATTGTCGGTATGTTTGGAGTGGCCAACATTATGTTTGTAACAGTGAAAGAAAGAACATCACAAATTGGATTAAAGAAAGCAATAGGTGCAAAGCCAAGGATCATTCTTACGGAATTCTTATTAGAAAGCGCATTTTTATGCATTATTGGAGGCCTCATGGGCATTATTCTTGTATTTATATTAACCAAGATTATTTCAATAGCTTTTGATTTTCCTATTTTTATATCAACAGGTAATATGATACTCGCAATAGTAATCTGCATAATTGTTGGAATCCTTGCCGGAATAATTCCTGCCTATAAAGCTTCCCGGTTGGACCCGGTTGTTGCTATCAGGAGTTAAAAAAATAATAATATCGTTTCCTGTAACCGAAAATCATAAAACGAGATCAATAAATCGATCACCATATTAGCCATTGAATCATCCTGCGATGAAACTTCAGCAGCTGTTAGCAGGGATGGGAAAATACTTTCCAATATAATTGCAGGCCAGGAAGTGCACGAAAGTTATGGTGGAGTGGTACCGGAACTTGCATCCCGTGCACATATGCAAAATATAGTTCCGGTAGTTGATACCGCTTTACAAAAAGCAAATTGCAAATTGGAAGATCTTGATGCCATTGCCTTTACCCAATCACCGGGACTGATAGGAGCATTATTAGTAGGTGCGCAATTTGCCAAAAGCCTTTCACTTGCATTGGATATTCCATTGATTGCCGTTCACCATATGCAGGCTCATGTAATGGCAAACTTTATTGATGATTCCAAACCGGCATTTCCGTTTTTATGTTTAACAGTTAGCGGTGGACATACCCAAATCGTTTTATGTCATTCACCCTCAGACATGAATGTTATAGGCGAATCAATAGATGATGCAGCCGGAGAAGCATTTGATAAATCAGCCAAAATGTTAGGGCTTCCCTATCCCGGCGGTCCATTGATTGATAAATATGCTCGTATGGGAAATCCGTTGCGATTTAATTTTCCCGAACCGCAGATACCCGAACTTGATTATAGTTTCAGTGGTGTAAAAACGGCTATCCTGTATTTTTTGCAGGAACAAAAAAAGCAAAATGAAAACTTTGTGGAAGAAAATCTGGCTGATATATGCGCTTCCATCCAGGAAAGAATTGTTACGATACTTTTAAATAAATTGAGGAAGGCTTCGCATCAAACTGGTATAACAACCATCTGCCTGGCAGGTGGTGTTTCAGCCAATAGCAGCCTGCGCAAAGGCTTACAGAATATGGGTGAAAAAAATAACTGGTCAGCTTTTATACCCAGGTTTGAATATTGCACTGACAATGCGGCGATGATCGCTATAACGGCTCATTATAAATTTTTGGCAAAAGAATTTTCGCCATTATCGGTTACATCCAATGCACGGGCAAGATGGGAATAAAAAAACTGCCGGTGATTCAGTTCTTCATTTTTTCATTACTTATTAATCTTTAAACTTCTTTTTCAATTCCATCAGTTTATCCTTGAAAGGATTCGATGACGCTTTTTCAATAACTCTTTTTTTACCAGAATTATTTGAAGGCTGTCTTGGGGAAACATCTTTTTTATCCGCCTCATCCTTCATGGATAAAGCGATCCTTTTTCGGGAGGCATCTACTTCGACTACTGTTACCTTCACTTTCTGACCCAACTTAACAACTTCATTGGGATCACTGATATAACGGTTACACATGTGTGAAATATGTACCAGCCCGTCTTGCTTTACACCCACATCCACAAAAGCCCCGAAGTTGGTAATATTGGTTACTATTCCAGGAACCTTCATGCCAGGCATAAGATCTTCCATGGTTGTGATACCTTCTGCAAATCGAAATTCTTCAATCGGTGAACG
>MWWA01000240.1_pt1 | contig 15568 bp, 13 predicted proteins | sample 1047341 | NCBI WGS metagenome assembly MWWA01 (sample SAMN06349978, study PRJNA376086) | soil metagenome | isolation source: MS5-1 sample Antarctic (ecotone) soil | place: Antarctica | collected 2015-01-13
ACATTATATCCCCAGCCCTGTCCATTGCCTAAAACATAACCTACTGAAGGCTTGTTTTCCATGGTTGCCTTTTGAATGGCATTGGCAAATTTATATTCCATGGAAGCTTCGATGTTGTTGTAAAGGGGATTGAACCTGGAAGACATTCTTTTTAATTATGGCGTTCGTTTAAACCAGAATCTGCTGCAGGACATGCAGTCAGATAAATTACCGCAGGTAAGTACGGGAGGTTCGGAGCAAATGCGTTTGGTTGACTGGCCGTTTTTTCCCATACTCAATGGTACGCAACATCCCATAAGTAAAAACCTGGATGGTGTGCGTGCTATGTTTCCGAATTCTATAGATACTGTGGAAGCTGGCGGCATCAATAAAACCGTTTTATTGCAATCATCCACCAATGCGCGTTTGCTTGAAGCACCGGCCAAAATCGATTTTGAATTTTTACAGATCGCTCCGGATATCCGGGCATTCCAGTTACAGAATGTTCCAGTGGCTGTTTTGCTTGAAGGAAATTTCAGGTCATTGTACACGGGCAGAATTCCAGCAGCACTCAGGGATTCCATGGCAGGTTATAATTACCAGTTCATCAATCAGAATACATCGCCAAATAAAATGATCGTGGTAGCCGATGGGGATGTTGCCATGAACCAGTTCAGTCCGAATACCGGTCCCCTGCAAATGGGAACCAATGTTTTCACAAGATATACTTATGCCAATAAGGATTTTTTCCTGAATGCTATGGATTTCCTGGTCAATCCCAGCGATATTCTGCAGTCGCGTTCAAAAGAATTCCGTTTGCGTTTACTCGATCCAAAAAGAACTGAAAAAGAAAAAGTAAAATGGCAACTCATCAACATTGCACTACCTATTCTTTTAGTCATCCTGTTCGGGTTCCTTTACCAGCATTTGCGTAAAAAACGTTTTGCCTCCTGAAGAAGAAGAAGCTCCTTACTTTTGCTTATTATTTAAAATGACACCTGACCAGATCGCCTATACCGTTTTCGGAGTTGTTTTGCTGCTTGCTGTAATCATCGACCTTGGATTACTCAGCAAGAGCTCCGCAAACATGAGCATTAAAAAGGCGCTTTACCAAACCATGTTCTGGGTGTCGCTTGCCATAGGCTTTTTTATTTTTTTATGGTTTTTTGAAGGAAGTCGCACTGCTGTGGAATACATTAGTGCTTACCTCATGGAGTGGAGCCTGAGCATTGATAACATCTTCGTTTTCATCCTCATTTTCAGCTTTTTCAATATCAGGCCCGATCATGTGCCACGGGCATTGCTGATCGGGATATTAATGGCGATTGTATTCAGGATCGTCTTTATTACTATTGGTGTGGCCCTTGTTGAAAGATTTGAATGGATCCTGTATGTTTTTGGCGCCTTCCTGGTTTATACGGGCGTCAAGATTTTTACTGTAAAACAGGAAGAACAGTTTGATCCAATACAAAATCCTGTCTATCGCCTGATGAACAGGTTATTCCCAATCATCCATGATGACATCAGTGGTAAAATGGTAGTGGTGAAGAATGGCAAACGATTTTACACCAGCCTCTTTGTTGTAGTGGTGATGCTTGCTACAACCGATATTGTTTTTGCACTGGACAGTATTCCAGCGGTATTTGCCATATCGCAGGACAAGTTCGTGATCTACACCAGCAATATATTCGCCGTACTGGGATTAAGATCTCTTTTCTTCTTATTGAAAGGTGCAGTAAATAAATTTGTGTACCTGCAACAGGGCATTGCCATTGTGCTTGTATTTATAGGATTGAAAATGCTGGCTGAGATCATACATGTTAAGGTGCCGGTTTATGTTTCACTCATGGTCATCCTTATCTGCCTTATCGGATCAATTGTTTACTCTCTGCAGGCTTCCGGAAAAAATGATAGATTAACTTAGAGCAGTGTATTCCATCCATAAAATTTCTGAAATTGTTTCCGGCACATTAAAAGCAAATGACAATGATGTGCAGGTGGAACATCTGGTGTATGACAGCCGCAGGATACAGCATCCCGAAAACTCTTTGTTCTTTGCCCTGATTACTTCCCAAAAAGATGGACATGATTACGTTGAAGAAGCTTATAACAAAGGCGTCAGGAATTTCATCATAAGCAAGGCTCCGTTTCATACTTTGGAAGGTGCCAGTTTCATCCTGGTGGATGATACTTTAAAAGCTTTGCAGCAGCTGGCTGCCTGGCACAGGACACAGTTCAACATCCCTGTGATTGGGATTACAGGTAGCAATGGGAAAACCATTGTAAAAGAATGGTTGTTCCAGGTGCTGAATGAAGTGCATCATATTGTGAGAAGTCCGAGAAGTTATAATTCACAGGTGGGTGTTCCCGTTAGTGTATGGCAAATGAATGAACACCATAGCCTTGCTATTTTTGAAGCAGGCGTTTCTGAACCTGGAGAAATGCAGCAGCTCCAATCTGTCATTCAGCCTGCCATAGGACTCATAACAAACATCGGCACAGCCCACGATGATGGTTTCAAAAATGATCATGAATTGAAATTGGAAGAAAAGCTCCTGCTGTTTTCTTCCGCCCGGGTTGTGATTGGTCCGGGTAAATGGCTGACAAAAAACAAAAAGGAAAACTGGCTCACCTGGGGTGAAAGTCCCGACAATGATTTTATTGTATCTGGTATTCAAAAACAAGCAGGCCATTGCTTGTTTACCATTCGTTTCAGGGAGGAGACCTGTAATATTGATCTTCCTTTTTCAGATGATGCTTCATTTGAAAATGCTGTTTCCTGTTGCTGCCTTTTGCTTGCAATGGGCTATTCATCCTCTTTTATAACAGAAAAAATAGAAAGACTGCATGCCATTGATATGCGCCTGCAACTGAAACATGGAATCAACAACTGCCTGCTGGTAAATGACAGTTACAGCGCAGACCTGACTTCCTTAAAAATTGCGCTTGACTTTTTGCACCAGCAGGCTGCCGGAAAAACCAAACTGGTGATCCTTTCCGATTTTGCGGAAACCGGCCGGTCAGAGACAGCCCTTTATAAAGAAGTGGCATTGCTCATCCGCTCCTACCAGGTAGAACACATTATTGCCGTTGGTGATTCCATTGGTCAGCATCTTGAAGCAATGGATCTTCCTTGTAGTTTGCGCGCCTATTCCACAACAGAAGAATTTTTACTTCATTCAAAAACATCTGATTTTTTTAACCAGATCATTCTTGTCAAAGGGGCAAGAAAATATCAGTTTGAAAGGGTAGTGCAATGGCTTGAAAAAAAATTGCATCAAACTGTTTTAGACATCAATCTTGATGCCCTGGTCCATAATTTTCGAATTTGCCGCAAGCTATTATCGCCCGCCACCAAAATAATGGCCATGGTAAAAGCTTTTTCTTACGGAAGTGGCGGTGCTGAAATTGCCAACGTGCTTCAATACCACAAAGTAGATTACCTGGGTGTGGCTTATGCCGATGAAGGTGTTGAACTGATACGATCGGGTGTGCGCCTGCCAATCATGATAATGAATACCGAGGCTTCTTCTTTTCAGGCAATTGTTGATTTTAACCTGGAGCCCGTCATTTTTTCGTTTGAATTGCTGAAAAATTTCGAAGCTTATATCAAGGAGCAGGGTCTTTCTGCATACCCTGTGCACATAGAGATTGAAACCGGAATGAACAGGCTGGGATTTCAGCCTGCAGAAGTAAACTTGCTTGCTGCACATGTAAGCCAATCGGATTATTTAAAAGTGCAATCGGTTTTTTCTCATCTTGCTTCAAGTGAAGATCCTGCCGAAAACAAGTTTACATTTCAGCAGGCAGAAAGGTTTGATGCAGCAAGTAATATTTTAGCTGCACATCTCAATTATCATTTCATAAAGCACATTTCGAATTCTGCCGGGATCATCATGCATCCGCAATTACAATATGATATGGTAAGGCTGGGCATTATTTTATACGGAGTTGAATCTTCTGATATGCCCGGACTGGAGCTGCAGCCGGTTGCCACCCTTCGATCCACCATTGCACAGGTTAAAAAAGTATCGATGGGTGAAACTGTTAGTTACAACCGCAGTGGCAAGTTGCAACATGATGCTGTTATTGGAACGGTCAGGATCGGATATGCGGATGGTTATTCAAGACAGTTCAGTAATGGAAAAGGTAAAATGCTGGTAAAAGGTAAATTGGCTCCTGTTATCGGATCTGTATGCATGGATATGACCATGCTGGATCTTACAGGTATTGAGGATGTGAAGGAAGGTGATGAAGTAATTGTTTTTGGGGCTGCGCTTCCGGTTGCAACAGTGGCTGGCTGGATTGATACCATTTCTTATGAGGTTCTTGCAGGCATTTCTCAAAGAGTAAGGCGTGTGTATTTTTATGAATAACGAGATTTGACGCTCGATCGCACTGCGATCCAAATCCTAAAACTTTTACCTGATTGCCTTCCTTTGCACCTGCCCCTTATCTTTGCCCCTTAATTTTTGCATGTGAAGTTGCGTTCTGCCATTCTACTTATACTCGTGATCCTCATTATTGACCAGGCATTAAAGATCTGGATCAAAACCAGTTTCCCCCTCGGGCATGTTTCGGACGTTTTTGGATTATCCTGGTTCCAGCTTTATTTTATTGAAAATCCAGGTATGGCCTGGGGAATGGAACTGGGAGGAAATTGGGGTAAAATGCTCCTGACCTTGTTCCGGCTGGTAGCGGTGATCTTTGGTTCATGGTATCTTGTAAAGATTATCAGGCAGCAATACACCAAAGGACTGATCATTTGTGCCTCACTTATTTATGCTGGTGCACTGGGTAACTTAATTGACAGTATGTTTTACGGGTTGATCTTTAATGAAAGCAGGTATCACCAGGTAGCTACTTTGTTTCCGGAACAAGGATATGCTTCTTTATTACATGGAAAAGTGGTGGACATGTTGTATTTCCCTATTATCCGTTCCAGCTTTCCCCAATGGATGCCTTTTGTGGGTGGAAATGATTTTGAATTCTTCAGTCCCATTTTTAATATTGCGGATGCAGCCATTTCTATTGGTGTGATCACCCTACTGATCTTCCAGAAAAAACTCGTAAGAAAAAAGGAGGATGAACACCAGGAGACCATCACCACAAATTCTCCTGTTACCGATCAGGCGCAAATCATGTAAACTAAAGCTTCACGAGTCGTTGTGTGCGCGCAGGTGCCCAGGTAATTTATACACCTCTAAAGGTATAAACAGGAACAAAAGGGCGCAAGCGCGTTTCTACTCTGTAAAACTGCCATTTACCGCAATCGATTCAGGAAATATACGATGCAGGGAAGATACTGAAGAAAGTTTGTGTCTTATTTTCAGCCAACTATACCGGGAAAATTAGAAAAGAAACAGGAATGACTATTCGTAATTATTAAACCATTCCACATCCCAATGGAGCGGATTATTTACCATTTCAGGCGTTTTGCTGATATATTTCTTTTTATTCATCCATGCGATGATCAGGAATGCAGTTCTTTTCATTCTATCATCTATGGCCCTGCTGATGCGCAAGGGATTTCCTGAAGCAATTACTTGCGATAGAAGCGTTTTCATGGTAATGGATTTATTCGGATTGTAATAGCGCTCCTGAAATTAGACAGAACAATTTAAGAATGCAAGCCCTTTTTTAAAATTGTTCAGAACAATCATTAGTATCCTGAAACGATGAAACAACAAAAAAAGCCATTCGCAAGGGAATGGCTTAAAAAAGTTTATTTGTTTTTGATCTCGCCTACCATATTAGCAGGCACTACCCATTCGTCAAATTCTTCCGGACTCACATATCCAAGTTGAACTGCCATTTCTTTTAACGTTGTTCCTTCCTTGTGTGCTTTCTGTGCAATTTCAGCAGCTTTGTAATAACCAATTTTTGTATTCAGCGCAGTAACCAGCATGAGCGAATTGTCGACATGCTTTTTAATGTTGGCTTCAATAGGTTCGATGCCCGCTGCACATTTATCATTAAAACTTACACAGCCATCACCAATTAAGCGCGCGCTATGAAGGAAATTGTAGATCATCATGGGTTTGAAAACATTCAATTCAAAATGTCCCATCGATCCGCCAATATTGATCGACACATCATTTCCTAAAACCTGTGCAGCAATCATGGTCAATGCCTCACACTGTGTAGGATTTACTTTACCAGGCATGATCGATGAACCGGGTTCGTTATCAGGAATGAATATTTCTCCAATTCCGGAACGCGGTCCTGAACACAACATCCTGATATCATTGGCGATCTTCATCAGGCTTACAGCCACTGTTTTTAATGCGCCATGAGTTTCAACAATCGCATCGTGTGCCGCCAGCGATTCAAATTTATTTTCCGCAGTAACGAATGGAATCCCTGTGAGTTTTGCAATATGTTGCGCTACATTTTCAGAGTAACCTGGAGGTGTGTTGATGCCGGTACCTACAGCAGTACCACCCAGCGCAAGTTCAGATAAATGCGCCAGTGTATTTTTAATTGCTTTTAATCCATGGTCCAGTTGGGAAACATAACCACTGAATTCCTGACCTAGTGTAAGCGGAGTGGCATCCATAAAATGGGTTCTGCCAATTTTCACCACCTGCATATATTCCCTGCTTTTGTTGTGCAGGGTATTGCGCAGTTTTTCTATACCGGGAATGGTAACTTCCAAAAGCATTTTATAGGCAGCAATGTGCATGGCTGTTGGAAAAGTATCATTTGATGATTGTGATTTATTCACGTCATCATTAGGATGCAGAAATTTTTCTTTATCTGAAAGTTGCCCACCATTTAACACATGTCCACGATAAGCAATCACTTCATTCACATTCATGTTGCTTTGCGTGCCGCTCCCTGTTTGCCAGACGACCAGGGGAAAAGCATCATTTAATTTGCCATCAAGAATTTCATCACAGACCTTTCCAATCAACTCCATTTTATCTTTAGAGAGCACACCCGCTTCATAATTGGTTATGGCCGCCGCTTTTTTGAGATAGGCAAATGCACTGATGATCTCTTTGGGCATCCGGTTGATGTCCTGTGCAATTTTAAAATTCTCTATACTTCTTTGCGTCTGGGCACCATAAAAAGCATCAGCGGGTACATTTACTTCGCCCATGGTATCTTTTTCTATCCGATAATTCATATTGGTAATTTGCGGTGCAAAGATAAGCCTGAAGGTGGCTAAAAAGGCTGCTGAATTAGTTTGACTATATTTAAAGTCTGGTGTTTTATTTGATACCCAACTATATGAAAAAATTCAAGCTTTACCTGGTTCTGGTTTTGTGTGCAGGCATCTATTCCTGCCAGGGTTTTACTGCAGCTGAGCAGCATGCATCTGACAGTATTCATGTTGAAAATAATCAGGAGGCAAGAACAGATTCTTTATATATGACTCCGGACAGCGCAACGCTGGAGGCTTTACCTGCACCCGATACCAATCTTGGCACATCCTCTGAAATAGATACCAGGGATATTAAAGCGGAATCTGTTGTACAATTCGCCGAGACCCTGCTGGGTATTCCTTATGTGTACGCAGCAACTGAACCAAAAATTGGTTTTGACTGCTCTGGTTTTATAACCTATGTTTTCAATCATTTTAATATAAAGGTGCCTCGTTCTTCTGTTGATTTTACTGATGTGGGTAATGAAATTCCTGCAGCAGCAGCAAAAAGAGGCGATATTATATTATTCACCGGGACAAATCCCCTTGAACGCTCAGTAGGGCACATGGGAATTGTAGTGGCCAATGACGATACACTCAAATTCATTCACAGTACTTCGGGAAAAGCAATGGGCGTAACAGTAACGCCTTTCACGCCGGGTTATCAGAAGCGATTTGTAAAAACCCTCAGGGTGTTCACCAATTTTTAAATTGTTTCGTAATTATTTCCCTGAAAAAACGGGTTTTCTTTTTTCCAGGAATGCTGATGTACCTTCCTTCATATCGTCGGTATCAAAGCAATCGCCGAAACCCGATAATTCTTTTGTGAATCCTTCTCTTCCACCTACAGCAGCATTGGCAGCAGAAATGCAACGATTGATGGCAAAAGGTGCTTTTGTAAGGATCACCAACATGATGGCCCTGGCTTTGGTCATAAGTTCTTCCTGCGGGAGTACATAATTTACAAGCCCAAACTGAAATGCGGTCTGTGCATCGATCATATTGCCTGTCATGAGTAATTCCATTGCACGTCCTTTACCGATCAAATGCACCAGTCTTTGTGTGCCACCATAACCTGGAATTAAACCAAGGTTCACTTCAGGCTGACCAAACTTTGCATTTTCAGAAGCAAGCCTGAAATGACAGGCCATAGCGAGTTCGCAACCCCCACCCAATGCAAATCCATTAACAGCTGCAATTACCGGCTTTGAACAGTTTTCAATTTTAAAAAAAACATCCTGTCCTTTTTTTGCAAGGTCCATTCCCTGGTCGTGATTTAATCCCTGGAATTCACTGATGTCTGCACCTGCAACAAAAGATTTGGGACCAGAGCCTGTGATGATCACACCCCTGATGTCTTTATTGCTTTCCACCTCCATCATAACTTCATCCAGTTCCCGCATCACATCCCTGTTCAGCGCATTCAGTTTATCAGGACGATTCACAGTTATGGTCAGTATGTTTTCTTCAAGTGAAGTAAGCAGGGTATTGTACATGTTCATATTTTAATGCTTTAAAAATTTCTGTGTTCACCCACCCAGATGGTGATATAAGATGCAATGTCCTTTGTAGGTGTTCCCGGCGCGAAAAGCTGGCCCACACCCATTTCAGTAAGTCTGTTCATATCCTCTTCAGGAATGATGCCACCGCCGGTCAGCAAAACATCATCCATATTCTTTTCTTTCATCAGTGCAATTAGTTTTGGAAAGACCGTCATGTGCGCTCCTGAAAGAATGCTGATCCCAATGGCATCCACATCTTCCTGCAAGGCAGCATTTACTACCATTTCGGGTGTTTGTCGTAAACCTGTGTAGATCACTTCCATGCCTGCGTCTCTTAATGCAGTGGCAATCACTTTCGCACCGCGGTCGTGACCATCAAGTCCAACTTTAGCTATCAGTACCCGCAGCGGTCTTTTATGAGTTTGCATATTGCGCTAAAATAAAGATTCTGAATGGTAAGGTTACTGTTCCTGCGCAAGGGCATAAAGTGCCGCTGTAATTCTTTCACTGGTTTCTTCTTTGCCGAGCAGCTGGGCAATTTCAAAAACTGTTGGTCCAAACTTTCCACCTACCAGCATGATGCGCAATGGTAACTGCAATTCACCTGGCTTTATGGCTGCCTGCTCTGCCAGTTGTTTAAAAAGATTTTCCAGTGCAGCTGCATTCCAGTCATTGATACTTAATAGTGTTTTGCTGAAGCTTGTAAAGAATGTTGCTTTTGCTTCATTCCATTTTGGACTTACTGCAGAAAGATCCCATTCCCGTGGCGCTTTAAAAAAGAAATAGCTGTGCTCATAAAAATCAGCAAGCAAGGTACAACGGTCCTTTACCAGGCTTAATACTTCTTCCAGATATTCATCATTCTCCAAAACAATTCCTTTTTCAGCAAATAATGATTTCACCTGTTTTGCATAAGCGGTTACGGGTAATGTTTTGATCCATTCATGGTTGAACCATTTGGCTTTTTCAAAATCGAATTTTGCTCCGGACTTGTGCACTTTATCTATTGAAAAACTTTGCACCAGTTCATCAAGCGAAAACAATTCTTTTTCTGTTCCGTCATTCCAGCCCAGCATGGCAAGCAGGTTAACAAATGCTTCCGTGGTAAACCCTCTTTCCCTGAATCCTTCTGTCTGCTCACCTGTTTTCGGGTCTTTCCAGTTCATGGCAAAAACCGGGAAACCATATTTTGATCCATCACGTTTGGAAAGTTTTCCATGAGGTCCCATGATCAAAGGCAGGTGTGCCCATTGCGGCATTGCATCAAGTCCAAACAAATATTTCCATAACAGGATATGAACAGGCGCACTGGGCAGCCATTCTTCACCACGGAATGCGTGCGATATTTTCATCTGGTAATCATCTGCAACCACTGCAAGATGATAGGTAGGCATACCGTCTGCCTTTAATAAAACTTTATCATCAACTGTCGATGTATCAAAACTTACTTCACCCCGAATCATGTCGTTAAAACGAACCGTTTCGCCAACCGGCATTTTTATTCGAATTACAAAAGGTGTTTGTTCTGATAATAAAATTTTTGTTTCTGAATCAGAAATTGTGAGTGAATTCCGCATTTGCATTCTAACGGTGTGATCATATTGCGGACTTGGATTTTCTTCTGTTCTTAAACGGGTACGCATGGCATCCAGTTCTTCAGGTGTATCAAACGCATAATAGGCTTGTCCTTGTTCCACCAACTGTATCGCATATTTTTTATAGCTGTCTTTTCTTTCACTCTGCCTGTATGGTCCATAATTACCACCATGCAGGGTGCTTTCATCTGGTTCCAGTCCGCACCATTTCAATGTTTCGAAAATATAGGCCTCAGCACCTTCAACAAATCTTGACTGGTCGGTATCTTCTATTCTTAAAATAAAATCACCCTGATGTTGTTTTGCAAACAGGTAATTGTATAAAACCGTTCGTACACCGCCGAGGTGCAGTCCTCCCGTTGGACTCGGGGCAAACCGGACCCTTACTTTCTTTTCCATTGGGCAAAAATAGGTTGTCTGTAATTGTTGAAGGGTATTAACGTACAACAACAGCTGCTTCTTTTAATGAAAGGCCCCTTATATCTTCGCGTATGCACAGGTTCTTTATTAAAACGCCATGGTGGTTGCGCAAACTGTTTCCACGTTATATATGGAAGATGCATACCAGTGGAAAAACTGTTTATTTAAGTTTTGATGATGGGCCTCACCCTGTTGTAACCAACTGGGTGTTGGATCTGTTGAAGGCCTATCAGGTGCAGGCAACTTTTTTTTGTGTTGGAGAAAATGTTCAGGCCTATCCCGACGTATATGAGCGGATCATTGCTGAAGGTCATGCCATAGGGAATCATTCCTGGTCGCATCCTAATGGGTGGAATACTTCCAAAGAAAAATACCTGGAAGATGTGCGCCAGGCAGCAGAATTGATCGATACAAAACTTTTTCGCCCGCCTTATGGGAGGATCACTTTTGCGCAGGCCAAACAGGTTCCTGTTGTCATGAACACAGATGCAGCCATTATTATGTGGGATGTGTTGAGTGCAGATTTTGATCCTGCTTTTTCTCCGCAACAATGTTTGAAAAATGTAATTGATCATTATGAAAGCGGATCTATCATTGTTTTTCATGATAGTGAAAAAGCTTTTCCGAATCTGTCTTTTACATTACCGCTCGTTTTAGAAAATTTAAAAAAAGCAGGTTATAGTTGCAGGAAAATTGAAGTATGATGCCTTGAAATAATTAGGGCCGGGGTAGAAACCCTGGCCCGTTTTTAATCCGTACCCTATGAAAACTGGTTTAAAGGTATATACTTTTAAATAGAAATATCAAAATAATTTTAAGTCAATTATGGCATTTTTAACCTCTCCACAGTCAGGTCCTGCAACAGGGTTCAACAGAAGTTATGATACACTTTATTGATAGCCATGCGCATATTTACCTCCCCGAATTTGATGCCGACAGGTTTCAGATCATTGCCGGGGCGAGGGAAAGAGGTGTGAAAGAGATCTTTATGCCAGCAATTGATGCATCCACCCACCAGGCCATGATGCAGGTGGAGCTTGAGTTTGAAGATTGTTATGCTATGATGGGATTGCATCCCTGTTCGGTTGGAGCCGGGTTTGAAAAGGAACTCGAGCTTATTGAAAACTATCTTCAGCAACGGTCTTTTGTGGCAATAGGGGAGATCGGTCTTGATCTTTTTTGGGATAAGACCTTTATCGTGCAGCAACACGAGGCATTTCGGCAACAGGTAAAACTGGCCCTTGCCTATAACCTTCCGGTAGTGATCCACTCACGCAATGCCATTGATGAATGCATTGAAGTGATAAAGGAATTTCCGGGAGTAAGGGGTGTGTTTCATTGTTTTTCGGGAAATATTGAACAGGCAATGAGCATTCTTGACATGGGATTGATGCTGGGGATCGGGGGTGTGGTAAGTTTCAAAAATGCGGGGTTGGATAAGGTAATTGCTGAAACCGGTATAAGTAGGGTAATTCTGGAAACGGATGCGCCTTACCTGGCACCCGTTCCATTCCGGGGTAAAAGGAATGAGCCTGCTTATATTGAACACATAGCACAAAAGATTGCCGGGATCATTGAAATGCCGGTTGAGGAAGTTGGAAAATTAACCACTTCAAATGCATTGAAGCTGTTCAACAAAGCCTAAATTTGCAGCCCTTAAGGAGAGTTGTCCGAGTGGTTGAAGGAGCACGCCTGGAAAGTGTGTATACCTCTAAAGGGTATCGAGGGTTCGAATCCCTCACTCTCCGCAGTTAAAATTGTAAAACCCGCTACAGGCCTGAGTTTAGCGGGTTTTTGTTTTAAATGGGAGCAATTACTACTACAGTTAAATTTTCATAATCTCTATTGAGTTTATGAATTATTTCTTAAGTTTATACCAACATACTCACCCCGCTTCCCGTAGATCAGCGCGCTCAGGGTGGGTTTTTTTATGAATATATATGAACAAAAAACCTTATGATAAGTTACCAAAGACTTATGATGAGTAACTTCACATATTAAAATCTCGTGGATTAAATTTTGGGAATGAAGAAAAGATTTTGCATCTACTTCAAAAATTAAGCTATTACCGACTGAGCGGGTATTGGTACCCTTTACTAAAAGATCCAAAAAGTTCTCATCAATTTAAAGAAGAAGCAACTTTTGAAAAATCCTTCAAATTGTACAGATCTGATAGGGAACTGAGGATATTTATTTTAAAGGAGTTAGAAAAAATCGAAGTTGCTGTTCGGGCGGAAATGATCTATACTCTTTCTCACTGGAAAGGAAGTAATTGGTATTCCGACTCTGCAAATTTTCACGACTTGGGAAAACATGCAGAAACTTTAAGAAAAATAAATTTAGTGTATAAAAAGTCTGATGAAGATTTCATAAAGGCATTTAAAAATAATTATTCAGATCTGCTCCCACCATCATGGATGATGCTTGAAATCATTCCCTTTGGGTCACTTTCTGTACTATATGGAAATTTAAAGCCAGGAAGAAGCAAAAGGGAAATATCTCACCGCTTTGGATTAGATGATTCAACATTTACCTCTTGGCTGCATTGTTTGGTTTATATAAGAAATGTTTGCGCTCATCATTCCAGGCTATGGAATAAAGGCATGAGCATTAGGCCGGCGGCTCCTGTTAACCCCTCTTTTTGCTGGCTTAAGGATTCACATGTCAAATCAAATAAAGCCTACTTTATTCTTTCAATATTGTTGTATTTGTTGCAGTCTATTGACAAAAAACATCAGTTCATTTTTAGGCTAAAAGTTTTATTGAATAAATATCCAAATGTTGATGTTTCTGCAATGGGGTTCCTCTTAAATTGGGAGCAGGAGAAGCTGTGGAGTTTTAAACCCACATTAAAACAGAGATTCAGAATTGCCATTGCCCAAACACTTAGATAATCTCATAAGTATTATTAGTTGTAAGTCACACGGCACTGGAGGTTCTAGTAACAGTAATATATATCCTATCTGTACCACTTTAGCATCCGAGGCTATATGCCTATTTTAATTTTACCTTGGAGAAATGTCGGAATCATTTGAACAAACACGATTAATTGCTGAACAATTCGGATTATTGACCAATTCAAAATAAACCCTACTCATAAGGTGTGTCTAATTTCTTAACCTCCCTATTCACTTTTTCTGCTAATTTTCCAACATAATCTTTTTACTTTCTCAAAAGTTTCATAATACCCTGCTGCCTGCTTTATTTTTTCAATATCTATGCCCTTTTGCTTTAGACTAAGGATATCAAGATTATTAACTTTTGATTTCTGATACTAAGTGCTTTGGTCCATCTTCAACAGCAAACAGATAACATAAAATAGAATTTCAAGATTCAATACAAAGGCAGCAATAATGTAATAAGCATGTTTTCTGAATTCATAATATTGTTTATTAAAAAAATGTAGATATTAATATGATATGGTGCAATTAAGTATTATCTAAAGAGTTCTATAGATATAATTTAGGGCCCAGACATATTGACATTGGAAACAGAAAAGGTTTTTGAAAATCAGCCCTTAGGGAACTGAAAGCTGCCTGATGAAGACTGGCGAGTTGAAATCATCATCATGTTTTATATTCCGTGTTCAATTAAGAAAAGTTGAACTCATGGAAATCCTTCATTAAGCAACCTATCCCCATTAGCCCGCTGATGGTGACAAACGCCTTTAACCGGTTTGTCCACATTTTTTAATTGTTAAACTGCACCTCATCAATTCGTCGATTTACTATCGCTTCCGTTTATTAATCGTACCTTTTACCTATATTATTGTACTTCTCTTTACGCAGTTATTTAATCTTCTCAACTGCAATCGATTCTGGCGTAATAATAACCGGGCTTAAAGCCTGGGAGTTCTGATAAGTCACTTTAAAAAGCAATACCGTTGCCTTGTTGTTTTAAGGCAGAAGGCAAGCAAAAATTTATGAAATCAACAGCAACCAAAGCAGCCACAGGCAAAAAGGGCAAAGCCACTATAGCGGCACAAGCAACCGCTAACCCGGTGCTGGCAACCGAAAAAATAGCTCAAACGGATAATGAAAAAAAGCATGGGAAAAAGATTCTTTCCGATAACCTCTTCCCGGTAGTAGGCATTGGCGCCTCTGCGGGCGGCCTCGACGCATTTAAGCGCTTGCTAAAAGCCATTCCCGAAAAATCAGGGATGGCATACATTATCGTGCAGCACCTTGACCCTAATCATAAAAGTATACTCACCGAGCTGCTGCAAAAAATTACACCGATACCGGTAGAAGAAATAACCGACAACGTTGAAGTGAGGCCTGACCATATTTATATCATCCCTTCTAATAAGCTGTTGACAGCTACTGATGGCGTGTTGCAACTATCTGACCGACTGCCGCGCAATTACAAAACGATGTCTATTGACCTTTTCTTCTGCTCGCTGGCCGAAGTGCATCAGAGCCATGCCATTGGTGTTGTGCTTTCCGGCACCGGCAAAGACGGAACAGCAGGACTAAGGGCCATCAAAGATCAGGGCGGCATCACCTTTGCGCAAGAGCTGCAATCTTCTTCGCACGATGCCATGCCGCAGAGCGCGATTGATGCCGACGTGGTCGACTTTATTTTACCTCCGGAAGGCATACCCGAAAAATTATTGTCTGTTTCCAAAGCATTCAAACCCGTTTCCGGACTGCCGGAAGACGCTGCCGAAGTAGCGCTTGAAATTGGCTTTAAGCAGATTCTTTTTCTGCTGCGTATCCGCAAAGGCGTTGATTTTTCGTATTATAAGCAAACTACCATTCGCCGGCGCATCACCCGCCGCATTGCACTGAGCCTGAAAGGCAGTATGCCTGAATACCTCGCCTTCCTGAAAACGAACGGTGAAGAGCAGGATATGTTGTTCCAGGACCTGCTGATTCCCGTGACCCAGTTCTTCCGCGATCCCAAGGTTTTTGCACAATTAT
>MWWA01000200.1_pt2 | contig 15401 bp, 18 predicted proteins | sample 1047341 | NCBI WGS metagenome assembly MWWA01 (sample SAMN06349978, study PRJNA376086) | soil metagenome | isolation source: MS5-1 sample Antarctic (ecotone) soil | place: Antarctica | collected 2015-01-13
TCTGCGTTCCATTTACTAAGTAGGGAACGCAGGTTTTTATGATTATTAAGATTAACACAGATCTTTATTTAAATTCATCAGGAATATATCAATTACCCGCGCCAATCTTCACCATCAGCGTTATCTGTGTTACATTTACTAAGTAGGGAACGCAGGTTTTTATGATTATTAAGATTAACACAGATCTTTATTTTAAATTCATCAGGAATATATCAATAAATCCGCGCCAATCTTCACCATCAGCGTTATCTGCGTTCCATTTACTAAGTAGGGAACGCAGGTTTTTATGATTATTAAGATTAACACAGATCTTTATTTAAATTCATCAGGAATATATCAATTACCCGCGCCAATCTTCACCATCAGCGTTATCTGCGTTCCATTTACTAAGTAGGGAACGCAGGTTTTTATGATTATTAAGATTAACACAGATCTTTATTTAAATTCATCAGGAATATATCAATTACCCGCGCCAATCTTCACCATCAGCGTTATCTGTGTTCCATTTCAGCTTTCTAAAATTAATGTGGAAAATCAAGTTCATAAATCTCCGGCCACAATTTACCTGTAACATATATTTTTTTTGTTTCAGGATTGTAAGCAATACCATTTAAGAAATCGACTTTTGGATCCTTAGCCTTAGCCCTGTTTACAATATCTGTAAGATCTAGTTTGGCTACAACCTGTCCGCTTGATGGATCTATTTTAAGTATATATGGATATTGCCATTGATTAGCATATACATAACCGTTAATAAATTCCAGTTCGTTCAGGTTAGGGGCAGGACTTCCGTTTTCTGTTATACCCAATGTTCGTAATAATCTAAAATCGGATGCATCATAAAAATATAAGTTGCTGTCACCCGTGGAAACGATTAATTCTTCTCCGTTATCAGTAATTCCCCAGCCTTCAGTATTTAAATTCATTTCTCTGACCAGTTTAAAATCTCTAGCAGTGTATACCAAAACTTTCTTGTTTTGCCAGGTTAGCTGGTAAATAGTATCATTTAATATGGTAATACCTTCACCAAAAAGTTGAGGATCTAAAGAAGTGGATCTGATAGCTTTTCCTGTTTTAAGATCAACCTGCATGATCCGTGATTTACCTTCCAACCCAGTGCCTTCATACAATTCGCCATTATAAAATGTCAATCCCTGTGTAAATGAAGAAGTATCATGTGGATAAGAAGCTAAAACAGAATAATTAAGTAATGGGGTAGACATAGTAGATGAACCGGTTCCATTTGAGTTAGAGTTATCATCTGATGTACAAGAAGTTACAGATATTAAAAAAATTAAAGCATATAAAAAACCAATCTTCATTTTACAAATGTAAATGTTCAAAAATTTAAGCATGGATCATTTATATTGGTGATGCTTTGATTTTAAAAATTTAAGATTTACATTTGATCTTATCTGAGAGCTAACCGTATCCCTTAAAGAACCTCACCTCCAAATTATCCTCATTTTATTTTATTAGTCCAAGTTCCGGGAAAAATTACGCCTATTTGTATCTAATATCGTTTAAAAGACTCATAGCAATTTCCGCAATCCCTATGTGCGCCGTTAACATTTGGAACTATGAGGACGTTTTTTCTGGGGTCAATCCTTCTAATCGCAACAATGGTGCAAGCACAACGTGCCTGCCTGACATCTGACTATATTGCAAGGCAACTTGCAGAAGATGCTTCATTTAAATATCAACTTGCAGAAGTAGAAAAATTTATTCATTCTTCTTCCGGTAACACTAACATTATCATGAGCTCCACCAGGGCTGGTGCAGAAATGACAATAAAAATTCCTGTAGTTATTCATGTTTTATATAATACACAAGATCAAAATATAACTGATGCACAAATTAAAAGCGGTTTAGAAGCGTTGAACCGTGATTTTCGCAGAAACAATGCTGATACAACTAATACTCCAGCACGTTTTAAAAATATAGCTGCTGATGTGCAAATAGAATTTGTTTTAGCAACAGCCGATCCTAAAGGAAGATTCACAACCGGTGTTATCCGTAAACAAACAAGCATCACAGATTTTAAAATGGATGATAAAATTAAGTTTTCATCACAGGGTGGAAGTGATGCATGGGATAGCAAAAGCTATTTAAATATCTGGATCGGCAATATGCGCAACCTTTTAGGTTACTCCAGTTCACCGGGAAGTGCACCTGAAAAGGATGGTGTAGTAATAACTACAAAAGCATTTGGGACAATTAATGCACCGGCACCTTATCATTTAGGCCGTACAGCAGTACATGAAGTAGGGCATTGGTTGGGATTAAGACATATTTGGGGTGAAACTTATTGTGGCGATGATTTAGTAGATGACACACCTAAACAAGGTGGTTATACAACAGGTTGTCCCACAGGTTTCAAAACATCATGCAGCAACGGTGATATGGGAGATATGTATATGAACTACATGGATTTTACAGATGATGCATGTATGAATCTTTTTACAGTGGGACAAAAAAACAGGATGAGATCTTTATTTAATGATGGGGGACCAAGATTTTCTTTGCTGTTAAGTAAAGGACTTAATGAACCATGGTTATCAGAATCTCCATTACCTGAAATAAGTCCTGTAAACCCTGTTATTCAAATATTTCCTAATCCTGCAGTGAACGAGTTGACACTAGTTCTTTCAAATGCATGGTTGGGTAAAGAGATTAGTATTCAATCAATAAACGGGATATTAATCCAAAAAGTAAAGATCACTTCTTTAACAACTAAGATCAATATTGCTTTATTTACTCCCGGTTTATATATGATAACAGGTGATGCCCTGGGTGAAAAAATTCATTCTAAATTTATTAAACTTTAATCGCCATACATTAAAGATGTTATTTGCTGACCAACAGTAGGAGCAAGGGCTACACCCATCCCACTCATACGTACTGCACAAAATATATGAGGAGATACTTCTTTAACTATGGGCATTTTTTCACTCCCCATTGCCATTATTCCACTCCATCTTTGATCAATGGTATAAGAACCTGCATGATTTGGAATTACAATTTGTTCTAAGTATCGCTCCAGTTCTTTTTGAATTAGTTCAGTTGTTTCAATAGCAGTTGTTCTTTCATCTGCAAAAGCTTTGTTGCGTGCACCACCAAGCAATACCCGGCTTCCCAGGTTACGGAAATAATAATATCCTTCATCAGAATGAAACGTTCCTTTCCAGGGTAAGCCAGCAATTTCAGATGTTAGAAGAACCTGTCCCCTTGCGGGAACTACATCAAGTTCCGGAACTAATTCTTTTGCAAAGGCATTTGTACAAACCAGGAATTTTTTGGTATTAAAATCCATTTCTTTGTTTGTTTGTATTTCAAGTTCATCTTCAATAAGATTAAATGATGTTATTTCTATATTAGTGAAAACCTGTACACCCATGTACTGAACTTCCTGTAATAAAGCCTGCAATAATTTTCCGGAATGGAGGTAACCTTCAAGGTTGTTTTTTACAATATGTGTTGTATTTCCAAATCCAAATTCATCTTTTGCTTCATTAGATAAGTTATAAGTATTTTTTGAATGAATTATTGGCCGCAAAACGCTATTCATATATTCTATACTATTCTGCAGTTCATCAGTTGTTAAGGAAGTACCGGAATCAAAAAGTTCATATCCACCACAGTTTTCATAATCAATCTTTTTCTTTTTAAAAAATTTCTGAATTTTTTGGAGTCCTTTGAATCGCATTTCCACCAGTTTCAGCATATTTTCAGTACCCATTGTTTTGGCATCAAACATCAATTCGCTCAGACTGCCAAAGCAGGCAAAACCGGCATTCCTGGTGCTGGCACCTGTTGGTATCATACCCCTTTCTAAAATTGTGATCTTTAGTTTGGGATGTTTCCTTTTTAAATAAAACGCTGACCATAATCCCACAAAACCGCTACCGGCAATGATTACATCCTGTGGTGCAAAAAATGTTTCTTTCTCCCAAATACTGATCATAATCAAATTTATAAATGAAAAAAGCTGAATTTAACCCTATTTTAATTTCTTAAGAGTTATTTTGTACCTACAAATCTATCTATGAAAAATTTAGTCTTCACTTTCGCTTTTTTTCTTACAATTGTTTTTACTGCAGAAGCTCAATTTAAAAACGTTTTAAAAGATATTGCTAAAAAAGATTCTAGTAAAACCGGTATTTCATCAATTTTAAAAAAACAAGGTCACGGTTTAAGCAGCGATGAAATTATTAGCGGTTTAAAAGAAGCTTTGACTGTAGGTACAGAAAATGGAAGCAAAAAACTTTCTGCCGTAGATGGTTTTTTTAAAGATGCAGCAATTAAAATATTAATGCCTGCAGAAGCTCAAAAAGCGGAAAAAACTTTGCGCAGTTTTGGTATGGGCAAATATGTAGATGATGCCATACTGTCAATGAACAGAGCTGCTGAAGACGCAGCAAAAAGTGCCTCACCAATTTTTATAAATGCAATTAAGCAAATAACCATTCAGGACGGTATTGGAATTTTAAGAGGCAGTGACCAGGCAGCAACTGAATATTTAAAATCAAAAACTGTGGCTTCTCTTACAGAAGCTTTTCGTCCTGTAGTAGAATCTTCGTTACAAAATGTGGGTGCAACAAAACATTGGAATACAGTTTTCTCAAATTATAATAAAGTGAGTGCCGAAAAAATTAATCCCGACTTAACTGCATATGTAACCGAAAAAGCATTGGCAGGTATTTTTTACCAGGTTGCACAGGAAGAACAAAAGATCAGGAAAGATCCTGCTGCAAGGACGACGGATATATTGAAGAAGGTTTTTAATTAAAAAGCAAACCCGAAAGAAACACCTATTCTATACCCGGGAACTACTCCTTTAAATTCAGCTGTTATAGTTCTATTTTCGCGGTCAATCATTACATCTGTATTTTTTCTTAAGAAAGGAAATTTGCTGATAAATTTTTTTATATCATCTTCCGCCTGGTAACCCTGTGTTGATGTCCATGCTAAAGTATTTGATTCTTCAATGGCTTTAAATTTATTAGAAGCAAAATTTAATTCAGGACCTAAAAAGAAAAGGTCAATAACAAACTTTTTATTTATTAAAAATTGTGCTCCTAGTTGAGCTCCTGCACCAAAACCATTATAGTTATTAGTAAAATTTAATTTAACGCGTTGGTTATCTAAAATGCTATAACCGGTTCCTTCAGCGCTATGGTTAACAAATTTGAAAAAAGGCTCAAAATAAAGACCTTGTAATTCCTTTTTGTTGATATACATTCTATAACCGGCTAAAAAAGATGTGGCTTTTAAATGAAATATGGCATCCTCATTTTCATATTGAAAAGTGTGCCTTGTATTACTGGGTAATCCAATCTTGGCAGTTAATGATTTTGCACCAAATCCATATTCTCCATGCAGGCTTATACTTCCAAGAATTAATCCTGTTGGTGCCCATTTTATGGCAATATTAGGTTTATGAACGCTGTCTTTCTGCTCCTGCGAAAAGGCATTATGAAAGAAAAGTATAGTAATGATAAAGAGTAAGGTTTTTTTCATTCGGTTGCTAAATCAATAATAAGAGTTTGTTTAACCCTTTAAAGCTGCATCATAAAAAAAAGCTTGCCTAAAGCAGGCCCAGGGAAAGTATTTTTTATAAATGAATAGCCTCACCGTAAGCAACTTCAATAGCTTCTTTCACACTTTCACTAATAGTTGGGTGCGGATGAATGCTATTTAAAATCTCATGATGCGTAGTTTCTAATTTCCTTGCTACTACCGTTTCCGCAATCAACTCAGTAACATTATAGCCTATCATATGTGTTCCCAGCCACTCACCGTACTTTGCATCAAAAATCACTTTTACAAACCCTTCCAGGTGCCCGGCAGCTGAGGCTTTACCCGATGCGCTCAAAGGAAATTTGCCTACTTTAATTTCATACCCGGCATCCTTTGCTTTCTTTTCTGTAAAGCCAACTGAAGCTATTTCCGGTGAACAGTAAGTACAACCCGGAACATTTCCATAATCCAAAGGTTGAGGCTGATGATCAAATTTCTTTTCTGTAAAAGCAATATTTTCAATGCAAATAATGGCTTCTTTTGATGCCACGTGAGCCAGTGCCTGCCCGGGCACACAATCTCCAATTGCATAAATGCCTGGAGTACTGGTTTGATAAAATTTATCTACTGTTATAAGACCTTTTTCAGTTTTTACACCCAATTCTTCTAATCCAATGCCTTCAATATTTGCAGAAACACCTACAGCACTTAAAACTACATCAGCTTCAAGAGTTGTTTCTCCTTTATCTGTTTTTACAGTAGCTTTTACACCATTTCCAGAAATATCAACTTTTGTTACTTCAGAAGAAGTCATGATGTCAATACCTTGCTTTTTAAAATTCTTTTCCAATTCTTTGGAAATATCTTCATCTTCCACTGGAACCAACCTGGGCATAAATTCAACCATGGTAACCTTGGTGCCCATACTGTTATAGAAGTATCCAAATTCAACTCCAATGGCACCGCTACCCACTACTATCATTGATTTTGGCTGTTGTGGTAAAACCATTGCTTCTCTATAACCGATAATTTTTTTACCATCAATTGGTAAAGATGGTAATTGGCGGCTACGTCCTCCTGTTGCAATAACGATATGCTTAGCTTCAACAGTTTGTTTTTTGTCGTCGCTTCCTGTTACTTCTATTTTACCTTTTCCAGTAACTTTTCCAAAACCATTAATTACATCAATTTTGTTCTTGCGCATTAAAAACTGAACACCTTTACTCATTTTATCCGCTACACCACGACTACGTTTTACAACTGCTTCAAAATTGTGTTGTCCGGTAGCTTCAATACCAAAATCTTTTGCATGTTTTATATACTCATACACCTGTGCACTTTTTAATAAAGCTTTGGTAGGAATACATCCCCAGTTCAGGCAAACTCCTCCTAAACTTTCTTTTTCAATTACAGCGGTTTTTAATCCAAGCTGAGATGCACGGATTGCAGCTACATAACCACCGGGACCCGATCCAATTACTACAACGTCGTAAGCCATTTCTATAGAATTTTTTAAATGAAAGTCAAATAGTCAAATAATCAAAAAGTCAATAATTCAAAAAGTCTAAAGAAGTCAAAAAAGTCAATATCTATCAATCCTGTAACTTTTCCGGCCCTGGTACTTCTTCAACAATTGACCATTTTTTATCGCGGCACGAAGCTACTTTAAAATGCTTTATGCACAAAAGAACTGGAATCAAGTGATGGATTAGTTCTTAATTTTGATGTCCTTATCCATATAAAATCTAAAAAACATGAGTTCGTTTAAAGAATACCTGGAAGAGTTGATAGATCTGAAAAGGGAAAGCAGTATAACATTTACTTCAGTAGATGGGGGAGTTTCTACAGTAAGAGGGCATATTGTAAAATTTGAAACCTTAGTAGGCAGAGATATGATAGAAACAGACACAGGATTAATTATAGGTGTAGACCAGATAATTGAAGTAAATAACCGCCAGGCCCCTGATAATGTAGCCTAAACTTTAAAGCTAAACGTTAAATCAACTTTTATCTCTGCTTTTTTTACTTATTACGTTTTTTACATTTGGCATTTCTCCCTACCTTTGCACTCCAAAAATTTTCTAAAGTCATGGCAAGAGTATGTCAGGTTACAGGTAAAACGCCCATAGGTGGAAATAAAGTTTCACACTCAAATATTAAAACCAAGCGCCGGTTTTTACCAAATTTGCAAACAAAACGTTTCTTCCTTGCCGAAGAAAACAAATGGATCAGCCTGAAATTATCAGCTAATGGCATTAGAACAATTAATAAAAAAGGATTATTAACTGTTGTAAAGGAGTTAAGAGCTCAGGGGCAACACATCTAAAATTTAAACAATGGCAAAGAAAGGTAACCGTGTACAGGTAATTTTAGAATGCACTGAGCAAAAAAACACCAGTGTACCTGGCACAAGCCGTTATATTACTGTAAAAAACAAAAAGAACAATCCGGAGCGTATGGAGTTGAAGAAATTCAATTCAAACCTCAAAAAAGTGACTGTTCATAAAGAAATAAAATAAAAAGTTGAGTGGTTTAATTGGTTTATTAGTCAATTAGCCACACCAGTAACGAGTAAACTATAAATTAATAAACTTATCATACCATGGCAAAAGCAGCAAAAACCGCCATTAAAACAAAAGATCAAAAATCAGCTCAGGAAGCAAAAAACTGGTCTAAAGTAATTAAGGCTGTACGTAGCCCAAAAACAGGTGCTTATACCTTTAAAGAAGCTATTGTACACAAAGACAAGGTGAAGGATTTCTTATCACAGAAATAAATGTAGGGTTAGTAAATTTTCCTTAAGCTGTTCCATACCAGGAACAGCTTTTGTTTTATACATCGGTACTAATCCTGTTCTTATCTTGCAAGCTTTAATTTTAACCTACTGATTTTTGTTACCGGCAGTTGTATATCTATATAACTTCTGTTGCGTCGCACTCTTCAGCGTTATAACAATAATCAACAAATAGAAAAGTGCATCTTAAAACCGGGTGCTTTAAAAGGATTTAAATATGGGATTTTTTGATAAAATGTTCGGTAAAAAAGAAAAGGAAAGCCTGGACGAAGGACTTCAGAAAACCAAAGAAAACTTCTTTTCAAAAGTATCAAAAGCCATTGCCGGCAAAAGTACTGTAGACGAAGAAGTGCTTGACGAACTGGAAGAAGCTCTTGTAACAGCTGATGTAGGTATAGAAACCACAGTAGCTATTATAAAAAGAATTGAAGATCGGGTGGCGAGGGATAAATATCTCGATACAAAAGAGCTAAATTCTATTCTTCAACAAGAAATTGAAGCCATACTAGTAGATGCACCTTCGGCTAATTCTTATGATTTCCACACCGACCTGCCTACCAAACCCTATGTAATATTGGTAGTTGGTGTAAACGGAGTAGGAAAAACAACAACAATTGGTAAGCTGGCTTATAATTTTAAAAAAGCAGGAAAATCAGTTTTGCTGGGTGCTGCCGATACTTTTCGTGCTGCTGCTGTTGATCAATTAACAATTTGGTCCGATAGAACAGGAGTGCCTATTGTAAAACAGGCTATGGGCTCCGATCCCGCAGCTGTTGCTTTTGACACTGTACAAAGTGCAGTATCACGCGGTACCGATGTTGTGCTTATAGATACTGCCGGAAGGCTTCATAATAAAGCCCATTTAATGGAGGAGTTGAGTAAAATAAAAAGAAGTGTTCAAAAATTTATTCCTCAGGCGCCTCATGAAGTGTTGTTGGTATTGGATGGTTCTACAGGACAAAATGCACTGGAGCAGGCAAAACATTTTACAGCAACAACAGATGTAACAGCTTTAGCCATCACTAAATTAGATGGTACTGCTAAAGGTGGTGTGGTGCTAGCCATAGCCAATCAATTTAAAATACCGGTAAAGTTTATTGGTGTAGGTGAAAAAATGGAAGATCTTTTAATATTTGACAAACATGAATTTGTTGATAGTTTATTTAATCTGGAAAGATAATTATTCCTCATCCGCAATTTTATCATCTGCAATTACTTTAGAAGGATCTTTATGATCTTTGCTTCTTAATATATGAGTGTCTTTTTCATATTTACCTTCCAGTTCATCTATCACTGATTTTTTCCATAATTCTGTACCTATAAAATAAGATGCCCTGCCTATCATATGAGCAGCTACTGGTGCAGTAAGTATTAAGAAACATATAATGGCAAATACCCGCGAGGTTACTGATAATTCCTGGAAATAAACGGCTGAACTAACTAAAATCAATCCTATTCCTAATGTCGCTGCTTTAGTGGTAGCCGAAAGCCTCAAATAAAAATCAGGCATCCTTACAATACCAATAGCAGCCAGTAAAATAAATACGGCACCAAAAGCACTTAATATTATAATACTCCATTCAGCCATTTTTCTCTCTTTTTTCAAGGTAATATGAAAAAGCAACTGTACCTAAAAATGCTATCAGTGCCAATATCATTGCAATATCTAAAAATGTTGACTGATTGGTTATGATACTATAAACAGCAATAATAGCTATACCAATAGTAATTAAAAGATCAAGTGCTATAACCCTGTCTACAATGCTTGGACCTTTTATAAATCTTACAAATACCAACATTACCGATAAGCTTAGAATCGGTAATACAAAAAAATATAGAAAATTATACAGGTTCATCTTAACAGCGATAATAATTTTTTCTCAAGACCATCTTTTATACTTTCAATAAATTCTTCTTTGTCATATATATACATGGCATGTAAATAAAGAACTTTTTTATCATCAGAAACGTCAAGACTTAATGTACCTGGTGTTAATGAAATTAAATTAGCCAGTAAAGTTATTTCCATGTCTGTTTTAGCATCTAAAGGATATTTTATAATACCTGGTTTCATAAAAAATTTAGGAGTAATTACATCATGCGCAACCTGCATGTTGGCTTTTATTAATTCTTTGAAAAAGTAGAATATAAAGCTGATTATTTTGGGCAGGCGTTCAAAGTATTTTGTGTCCTCCGAACTTCTCGACATCAGCCATAATATAAAAAAACTCAAAACGAAACCAAATACAAAATTAAGTAATTCAAACCTACCGGTTAAGGCCATCCAGATCACCGTTAAAAGCAGGTTCATTAAAAGTCGCTTGGTCATTTTTTTATTTTAATTTGTTCCTAACACCGCTTGTATATAAGGTGATGTATCTATCATTTCAACAGCAATATGTTTGGAGATAAGCATAATGTTTTCTGCAGCAATACCCATATATACAGATACTAAAGCTAAAATTATCAGTGGTAAGATCATTGTTGTTTTATCAAAAAATCTCATTCTACTGAATCTATCTTCTGGTAAATGGTCTAATGCAGGGGCAGGTTTCCAAAATACCTCTGCCCATATTCTTGCAATAATATACAAAGTAAAAAAAGAAGATATGATAATGGCAAAAATTAATATCCAGGAACCGGTTTCAAAAGCAGCATATAACAAAGATATTTTGGGCCAAAAACCAGATAACGGCGGTACACCCACCAGCGAAAAAAATACAATGGCAATCAATAACGATAGCTTTGGATATTCGTCATATAAGCCTCCCAGTTCTCTCAACTTTACAGTTCCACGTATTTTAACTATTACACCACTAATTAAAAATAAATTGGTTTTCACCATGATGTCATGAAACAGGTAAAACATCAATCCGGTTAAGGCAACTTCGGTAAACATACCTATACCTGCTATCAAATAACCAATATGGCTGATGATGAGATAAGAAAAAATCTGACGCAAATCTTTTTTTATAAGAGCCCCAAATGCTCCTGTTAAAAGTGTAGCTGTAGCAATAATAATAATAATATTTCGGGTGAAATCATCAGGTACAAAAATTAAAGTAAAAACACGGAGCATCGCATAAATACCAACCTTTGTAAGCAGACCTGCAAAAATAGCTGCTATGGCAGATGGTGGAGTATGGTAAGAAGCAGGTAACCAAAAATATAATGGGAATATGGCTGATTTTATTCCAAAACTTGCAAAAAACAACATTGCTGTTACATTAACCAAACCACGGTTTTCTACATCTGCTATTTTTAAAGAAAGATCAGCAATATTTAAACTTCCGGTAAGTCCGTACAAAATTCCAATAGCAGTGAGAAAAATAATTGATGCAAATAAATTTATAGTTACATACTTTATTCCTCCACCTATTTGTGGTTTTCTTCCACCAAGTGTCATTAATACAAAAGATGCAATAATGATGATCTCAAACCATACATACAGGTTAAATATATCACCTGTTAAAAATGCACCATTCAATCCCATTAAAAGAAAATGCAGGATAGGAAAATAACCGTATCGCAATCTTTCTTTTCTGATTCCGACAATAGAAAAAATAGAAACTGCTACACCTGCAATACTTGCCAGTAAAACCAGCATACTGCTGAAAACATCTGATACAAATGTAATTCCAAAAGGTGCCTGCCAGTTTCCAGCTTGTGTAGTTAATATGCCTGTGGTCCATGTTCTATAAAACATTAAAATGCTAACCAACAGCACCAAAATACTTCCGGCCACACTTACAAATTTTTGTACACGGGGCAGGTTCCATAAAAAAATCAATACAACTGCAATTAGCATATGCATGATTACAGGAAGTATAATAGTATTATCTGTCATATATCATCATCAGTTGTATTAAGATCATCTAAGTCGTCTGAATCAATTACCTTATAAACCTGTTTTAATAATGTAATGGCAAAAGCCTGTAAGCCAAAGCTGATAACTATAGCAGTTAATATTAGAGCCTGGGGTATAGGATCAGCATATATTTCAGTAAAAAAAGCAGAGTCTTCAGGAATAACAGGAGGCTTCCCTTTTGTAATTCTTCCCAATAAAAAAATAAGCATATTTGCACCATTGCCTAACAAAATAAGGCCTATAAGCAATTTTACCATACTACGCCTCAGCATCATATAGATGCCTGCTGAATATAACAGACCAATTAATATTGCAAGTATCAGCTCCATTACTCCTGTGCAGTTTCTGAAATGGTAAACAATATTGTTAACGTTACTCCTATTACAACAAAGAAAACACCTATATCAAAAAATAAAGGAGATCCAACCATACCAATTACAGGTACAGGATCTTTAAACCAGCTTCCTTTCATAAAAGGTAATCCTGACAGTAGCGGCAACACGCCACTTAATAATGAAATTGTCAATCCAATAGGAATAGCTATACCCGGATGATAACGCAAAAATTCCTGCGTACTTTTCAATCCATTGGCAAAAGCGTGTAATACAAAAGCAATAGAAGCAACTAAACCTCCCACAAAACCACCACCTGGTTGATAGTGACCACGTAAAAGTATAAAAACAGAAAAAAGCAAAAGCAGTGGAAGCAAATAATTAGAAGCTGTTTTTAAAATAATTGTTCTCATACATGATCATTTTCGTTAGCTGATATTTTAAACTTAAGCAAACTAAACACACCAATAGCTGCAATAGTTAAAACAATAATTTCTACCAGTGTATCCATTCCTCTAAAATCCACCAGAATTACATTTACAATATTTTTTCCTTTAGCAAGAGCATAAGAATTTTCTCCATAAAATATACTTGTATCCTTTTCTACAGTTTCATTTAATACTTCAAGGGCAATAATAGATATGAGAGAACCAAATGATAAAGCAATAACTGCGTCGCGTATTTTAACGGCTGTATTAGCAAAACTTATAAAAGGAGGTAACTTAAAAAGAACCAATACAAATAAAACAACGGTTAAGGTGTCAATGGTAAATTGGGTCATAGCAAGATCAGGCGCACTATAAAAAACAAAAAGAAGACAAAGACAATAACCAACTACACCCATGGAAGCCACAGCTGTTAATCTTGAAGAAGTAAGAACTGTTATCAATATAGCAATAAACATTATTCCTGTTACCATTACCTCATATAAAGTAAGTTCATGAAACTGTGAGCTGTCAATATAGATATAAACACCTGTAAACAGCTTATATGCTAACAGAGCCATTAAAAAGAAAACTATAACCATCACATATAAACGTAAATAACCATTTTGTAAGGTTTTTGTATACCAGGCAGAAAAGTGTTGTATTTTATACGCACCGTTACTTAAAATTTGCTGAGGTGAAAGAAAATCTATTTTCCCGATAAACTTTACATAACGGTTAGAAGGGTTAATGAAATAAAACAGTAAAAACCCGGCAGTAATTGTAATTATGCTTAATAGTAAAACCTTATTAAAGCCATGCCATATTTTTAAAGGTATGTCTACCGCAGAACCATGAATGGCTAAAACAACAGGTTGTATAATTGATTTATCAATAACTGCTGGAAATACACCAAAAAACAAACCGGCCACTCCCAATAAAAGTGCTGGTAGCCATAAAGCAGCAGAAGGTAAATGCACATCTTTGTAGGCAACAGGTAATTTTCCTGTAAAAGGTTTTATTCCCGCTATAAAACCTGCATATAATAAAAATATGTTTGTAATTACAGCAGCTGCTGTAAACCATATTCCAAAATCTTCAAAGGCCAATGTAGCTTCATAAATAAGGTCCTTACCTAAAAAACCAAAAGTAAAAGGTATACCTGCATTAGATAAAGCTGCCAGTGTTCCGCCTATAGCTACAGGTAAAAGTACTTTACGTAAACCTGCCAGTTTTGTCACATCTCTTATACCCGTTTCATGATCAATAACACCGGCAGTCAAAAATAATGCAGCTTTATAAAGCGCATGAACCAGAATAAAAACTGATGCTGCTATCAGTGCTTCCTTTGTTCCAAGTCCAATTAAAAATGTCAACATTCCTAATGCAGAAACAGTGGAATACGCAAGAATACTTTTTAAATCTGTTCTTATGATAGCATGAAAGGCGGCATATAACATGGTAATAGCGCCAATGATCAGCAATGTGGTGTTCCAATAATAGTGGCTACCCAATACAGGTGTAAATCGGGCAAGAAGGTAGATACCTGCTTTAACCATGGTTGCTGAATGCAGGTAAGCAGAAACAGGAGTTGGAGCCTTCATAGCACCGGGCAACCAAAAATGAAAAGGAAATTGAGCTGATTTAGTAAAAGCGCCTGCCACAACAAATGCAAGGATCCATGGATAAAGTTGATGCCCTTTAATTACTTCACTTAACTGAAGCATTTCCTGAATAGATAAAGTGCCCCCTACATACCCAAGTAAAATAAATCCTGCCAATAAAAAAAAGCCACCCCCACCTGTTATTGCTAAAGCCAATAATGAATTTTTTCTGGATTCTTCATTATCATTATCAAAACCAATTAAAAAGAATGAACTGATGCTGGTTAATTCCCAAAAAATAAAAAGCGTAAGGACATTATCAGAAAGTACCAGTCCCAGCATCGATCCCATAAACATAGACAGGTAGCCAAAAAAACGGTCTATATAAATATGTCCTTTCAAATAATTTGATGCGTATAAAAAAACCAAAAAACCAATACCTGTAATAAGTAAGGCAAAAAGTAGAGAAAGTCCGTCTGCAAAAAAATTAAGATGAACATTTAATGATGGTATCCACCTTAAACCGGAGCTTAAAGTGTTGCCTGATGATACAACAGGAACCATGGAAAGAAAGTAAACAAATAAAGCAAGTGGTAAGGCTGAAAAAGCGACAGAAGCTTTACCTCTAAAGTATTTACCAAAAAATATAAGCAGAATTGCCACTATAAAACCAGATAAAACTGCAACAATCATTTAAAGAGGTTTGGTTTATTCAACTAATTATCATTGCCGATGGCAAAAATGTGAATTATAAATTAAAGAGCGCATCAAATTTTTTAAAATCGAAGTATTTAATTTCTTTTCTGCTCAGCGGGCACCTTTAAGCTCCGGTTTAAGGTGGATACCATTATTAAATGT
>MWWA01000241.1_pt1 | contig 15393 bp, 13 predicted proteins | sample 1047341 | NCBI WGS metagenome assembly MWWA01 (sample SAMN06349978, study PRJNA376086) | soil metagenome | isolation source: MS5-1 sample Antarctic (ecotone) soil | place: Antarctica | collected 2015-01-13
TTAAACAGCGATAAATTAGAAATAAAAGATTCGTGGTTGATTGGTGAAAACGGAGGTTATGTAAAAACAAACATGTTTACCAAAGACAACTTTTACTTTTATGCAGCAACCGATGAAGGTTTGAAAAGAGCAGCTGTTTCTAATCAAAATCCTGCAGATTTCAGATCATGGGAAAATGTATCAGGTACCAATGGTCTTACAAATTCACCTGCAAAAGGAGTTGTACATGCAGATGGTAAAATATTTGTTTTGCAGAATGATTCACTGTTCCTGTTAAATAATACCCAATGGAATTATATATATTCTAATGGTCTGCCTGTTACTAAAATTAATGAATCAGATAATAAAATAATCATTAGCCAGGGTTCACCAACTTTTCCCGGACAAGTAGTAATACTGAATAGCGATGGTAGTGTTTCTCAAATAATAAAACATCCCACACTTACCCCTTTTCCACAGCAGGCAGTGATAGTTAATAAGGAAGTATGGGTTGCTGATGCTTACAATGCCTTAAGCAGGTGGAGTGGCAATAGCGGTGAAAGTTATAGATTGAATTCACCACACGATATTGCTTCAGGTAAAATGTTAGCCAAAAACAATTCTGTTTATATAAGTGCCGGTTCTGTTAATGATGCATGGAATTATATGTACAATGGTAGTGGTATATTTAAATACAATGAAAACAACTGGAACACTTACAACCGTTTTTATTTTTCTAAACTTGATAGTTTATTAGATTTTGTATCCCTTGCAATTGATCCGCGTGATGAATCTGTCTGGAGCGGATCATACGGTGGCGGACTTCTGCATATAAAAAACAACAACCAGTTTGATATTTATAAACAAAACTCACCTATTGGTCCGGCTATAGGTGATCCTTCCAGTTATCGTATTTCAGGTTTAGCATTTGATCAACAACAAAACTTATGGATTGCTAACTATGGAGCTGAAAAATATTTACATGCTTTAAAAAGCAATGGAAGCTGGCAATCATTTACTGGTCCATTTTCTTTATTTGAAAATGCAGTAGCCGATATACTAATAGATGATCTTGATCAAAAGTGGATCATAGCTCCCAAGGGAGGCGGATTACTGGTGTTTAACCATGGCAGCTCCATAGAAAATGCAGGTGATGATAAGTGGAAGCAATACAAGGCCGGAGCCGGCAATGGTAATTTGCCTTCAAACAATGTATTGAGTATTGCAAAAGACAAAAATGGTTTTTTATGGATAGGCACTACAGATGGTATAGCTGTAATACAATGCCTGCAGCAGGTTTTTACCTTAGGTTGTGAAGCAATTATTCCGGTAGCCCAACAGGGAAATGTTTCTAATTATTTATTTAAAGGAGAAGAAATAAGAAGCATTGCTATAGATGGTGCTGACAGAAAATGGATAGCTACAAAAAATGGGGTTTGGTTAATTAATGCAGAAGGCAATAAAGTAATTGAACATTTTACTGAAGAAAACAGCCCCTTGTTTAGTAATGATGTAAAACAGCTTACTATAAACGGCAGCAATGGTGAAGTTTTTATAGCTACATCAAAAGGAATTATTTCTTTTAGGGGAACAGCAACTGAAGCCCGGGAAACAGAAAAGTATTTGGTAATTTATCCAAACCCTGTTATACCGGGTTTTACAGGAACAATAGGAATAAAGGGTGTACCTGAAAATAGTATTGTAAAAATTACAGAACTGAATGGCCGGCTTGTTTATCAAACAAGATCCCTGGGTAGTCAGGCCACCTGGAATGGGCGTGATTACAAAGGAAACCTAATAGCCAGTGGCGTATACCTGGTGTTCATTACAGATGAACAAAAACAAGAGAAACTGGCAGGTAAAATAGTCTTCATTGCTAAATAATGTAAAAGGAGTGGTAAAAAAAACAAAAGGTATTGTATTACGAACAGTAAAATATGGTGAAACCAGCGTGGTAGTAACTGTATTTACAGAACTGTTTGGCGTACAAACTTATATAGTTAATGGAATAAGGGCAGCATCAAAAAAAGGCAGCAATAAAACAAACTATTTTCAGCCATCTGCTTTACTGGACCTAGTTGTTTATCATAACGACTTTAAAAACCTGCAACGAATAAAAGAATATAAATGGGTGCAGTTGTACAATTCCATTTTTTCTGATGTAATAAAAAATTCATGTGCAGTCTTTATTATAGAATTATTGCTAAAATGTTTAAAAGAACCGGAACAGCATGCAGATCTTTTTCTTTTTGCTGAAGACGCACTCCTTCATTTAGACAATGCAGAACCTGCAGTAACAGCCAATTTTCCATTATTTTTTGCTTTACATATGCCCGGTTTTTTTGGTTTTGGTATAGAAGATAAACATTATGAAGAAAACATGTATTTAGACCTGCAGGAAGGTGTATTTATTAAAGACCAACCAGAACATTTCATTTATTTAAAAGGAAAAGAAGCAGAATCTGTTTCAGATATTTTAAAAATCAGGCAGCCGGGGGAACTTGCTGATATCAAACTTTCGCAGGAAACAAGAAGACATATTTTAATTGCAGTAGAACAATTTTATGCGTACCATTTACCCGGTTTTGGTACTTTAAAAACACTGCCTGTTTTGCGTGAATTAACTTCTTAAACAATTCTTTTTGCTATAAAGTTGTTAGCATCAAATTGAATGACACCAGGCTTTTTTCCCCTTTCAAAACTTCCCAATTGATCATGCATATCCAATGCTCTTGCACCATTGATAGTTGCCCACTTTAATAATTCGTTTATTGTAACAGCAGGAAAAAATTTATGAATGGTTTTAATTTCATCAGCTATACTAAGACTCCGGTTGCTGGCAAGGCTATCTGTTCCCAATACTATGTCACAATTATTATTTATTAAAAGATCAACAGGTGGTAAGGCATCTTCTATATATTGATTGGCATTGACACAAAGACAAAAGAAAGTATTGAAGCTATTATACTGGTGTGCATCACTAATATAATCAAGGTCATTTTGAGTGATGAAGGTATTATGTACTAGGATGATGTTTTTTGCTTCAGTTAAATAATGAAAATAAGATTGTAAGCTACTTTTATTGGTGGGTTTATGATGTGTGTTATCAATTTTCATTAATTCATACATTCTTACAAAATCGCCCTTACCCACTTTAAAAAAATCATCTTCAAAAACAGTTTCCTGGTTGTGAATGCTTACTACTTTATTTTTAAAATAAGGTTGAATTTGATGCAATAGGTCTCCAGAAACAGAATAAGAAGCATGAGGAACTACTGAATTATGATTACGAGTGGCAGAAGTTTGAGAAGCAAATAAATCATACATTTCTCTTGCTTTATCAAACCTGGATTGAGCAACAGAAGGAAGCCATCCCAGCACTTCAATAAAATTATAATACTTAATTTTTCGATTTTGTTTCTGGGCTAGCGTAGCTGAATCATTACATATATCGCCAACTGCAATAATGCCATTGTTGTACATTTCCAGTTCAGCATTTTTTATTGCCTCTTCAATTTCCTCCTTTGGATGATGCCTGCCATTTATAATCTGATAAACAAATTCAACCAAACCTGTTTTTTCTGCAATTTTGTTTTTCATATGGCTCAACTCCAGGTGGCAGTGGCAATTTATAAAAGCAGGTGATAAAATGCCGTTATAACTTTCTACCCCATCACCTGCTTCAGAAAAAGGAACCTTTTCTTCAACAGTTCCATCCTCATTTATTATTAGAACATGATCTTCCTCAAACTCATATCCATCAAAAATTTTATCACCTTTTAGCTTGCGGTATTTCATCTGCCGCTAAAATACCGGATCGTTAGGCTAAATGCCTAATTTTGCCACCCTATTTATTATGCTTGAAAAATTAGAAGCTATCAATGCCCGTTTTAATGATCTTGGTGTAGCATTATCTAATCCTGAAATTATTGGTGACAACAAAAAGTTTGGCCAGTTTAGCAAGGAATATCGCAGCCTTGAAAAAATTGTAGACTCTTATAAAAATTATCAAAAGGTCTTGGAAGATGTTGATTTTTATAAAGAAGCCTTAAATGGATCTGATGAAGAAATGCGTGAGATGGCTAAACAGGAGTTGCCGGAGGTAGAAGAGAAAAAAATAAAAATGGAAGAGCAGATACGCCAAATGCTTATTCCAAAAGATCCACAGGATGAAAAGAATGCTATTATAGAAATTCGTGCCGGTACGGGTGGTGATGAGGCTAGTCTTTTTGCCGGAGATCTTACCCGCATGTATTTAAAATACTGTGAGAAAAAAGGCTGGAAAACTTCCATTTTAAGTGAAAATGAAGGCGCTGTTGGTGGCTATAAAGAAATTCAGATAGAAGTAGTGGGTGATGATGTATATGGGACATTAAAGTTTGAAAGTGGTGTACACAGGGTACAAAGGGTGCCTGATACAGAAGCAAGCGGCAGGGTACATACCAGTGCTGCTACAGTAGCCGTAATGCCTGAAGCTGATGAAGTAGATTTTGAATTGAAGGAGAGTGATGTAAAGATGGAAACTGCGAGAAGTGGAGGAGCAGGAGGTCAGAATGTAAATAAGGTTGAAACTAAAGTTTTACTTACCCACCATCCTACAGGTACAGTAATAGTTTGTCAAACGGAGCGCACACAGTTGGGTAACAGGGAGAAAGCCATGCAAATGCTGAGAACCAAGCTATACGAAGAGCAGGTTAGAAAACAGGAGGAGGAAATTTCCAGGCACAGAAAAAGTCTTGTAAGCTCAGGTGACAGAAGTGCAAAAATCAGAACTTATAATTTTCCACAAGGTCGTATCACCGACCATCGAATAGGATTGACGCTATATAATATGCAGGAGGTTTTAAATGGTGAAATTGAAGAATTAATTGATGCTTTACAGTTTGCAGAAAATGCTGAAAAAATGGTTACTCATAACTAGTTGATTTTCAATAATGTCTTTCAAAGTGGTAGTTTATTGGTGAATTTTCAGATCTTAAACTGTAGAACCGACTACACAAAAAAAAATTTATACTTTCAATCATGATGTATGAAATTGGCATTGTTTTTTCTAAATTTATAATGTCCAAAGTTCTTACACATTCATTATAAATGATTTAGAATCTATTAACAATGAAGTAAAACATTTGGCAACTTATTTGCGTTATATAACAAAGAATTTCTCACATAAAGCAGTCAATTTTCTCATAAGCAGTTAGTTTTGGTTGCGACCCCTGTTTCTACAGGGGTCTATTTTTTTTACCCCACCTCCAATAAACTAAAGAGAAAATAGCTCCGCCCATATCTGCAACCCAATCCCAAACATCAAATGAACGGTTAATTACATATTGATCCTGAACAACTTCTACAACAATCCCGTAAAAGGCAAGTATAATAAAGGTTATGAAAAAAGAGCTGGTTTTTTTTATATTAAAACTCCAAGAAATTAAGAGCCCAAGTATAAAAAAAATTCCTACATGTACCCATTTGTCGAAATGAATTTGTTTGAGCCAGTTGTTTTTAGGAAATGCTGAACCGGGTAAAAGAAATAATATCGAAACAAAAATGAGATACGCTGTTAAGATATAATAACGAAATCTTTTACTCATCAGGCAAGATAAATCAACAAAAGCAGGTACGACTACGCCTGCCTTTAAGTATATAATAATTAAAAATTATAATTAACTAACCATTGCATGGTAAGCTGCAGCATCTAAAAGAGTCTGTACATCCCCAGGATCAACTAGCTTCATTTTCACCATCCATCCCTCACCATATGGATCTGTATTTACAAGCTCAGGGTTTTTATTTAATTGAGGATTTACTTCTGTTATAGTTCCCGCAACAGGTAAATAAAGATCTGAAACAGTTTTCACTGCTTCCACAGACCCAAAAACACTGCCGGCCTCTAAATCTTTTCCTTCTGTTTCTATATCTACATAAACAATATCACCTAATTCTTTTTGAGCAAAATCAGTGATGCCGATAGTTGCTATATCTCCATCCACTGAAACCCATTCATGTTCCTTTGTATACCTTAAATTTTCCGGATAATTCATATGATTATATTGAAAATAAAAAAATCGCTGAAAGATAGGATTAAAGCTCTAAACTGGAATAACAGCTGTCATTTTTGCACTAACAGTTATTAAAACTTCTTCCTTTTTACAAGTTTCGTTTTAAGTATAGCAACATTTTCTACCGGGCGGTCACGTGGTACTTGTAAAGTTTTTACTGCTGCAATTTTATCTACCACTTCTAAACCACTTACTACTTCACCAAATACAGTATAATTCTGATCAAGATGAGGAACACCACCAATGGTTTTATAAACCTGCCGGTGTACATCAGGTATTTTTCGCCCCTGCAAACGCAAAGTTTCTACTGAGTCCAAACCCGCATCAGTAAATATCTTTCCCTGTACTAGATAAAACTGGCTACCGCTGCTTTTTCTTTCCGGGTTTACATCATCACCTGTACGGGCTGCCGCCAGCACACCTTTTTTATGAAACAATGTTGGTTTTATTTCTGCCGGAATAGTATAAGAAGGACCTCCGTTACCTAAAGCCTGTCCTTCTGCAGCCTGTTTGCTGTTTGGATCGCCGGCCTGTATCATAAAATTTTGAATGACTCTATGAAACAATACACTATCATAGTAACTGGATTTTACAAGTCTTAAAAAATTATCGCGATGAAGTGGAGTGGAATCAGACAATCTTAAAACAATAGTTCCCATTGTGGTTTGAAGTTCAACATCACGCTTTCTATCCTTTTTTTTCAATTTTACATTTTCCTGGGAGTATGTAACAGTTGCAGTAATAATTACCATCAACAGCAATAAGGTCTTCTTCATAAATTAAAGTTCATGGTTTTGAAAATATAGAAGAATATGATCTTTTAAAAAATTTTCCTGCTCAATAGGATGCATATCCCCCATTGGCTTTAATTGTGTGTAATGCGGCCATCCTTCTTCGTCTACATGTGAAAGTTCAAAATAACCACTGGGCATTAATACTGTACATATTGCAACATGCATAAGATCCTGCTTTTGCTCTTTAGAAAACTTTTTTCTAATATCTCCAACCTCCTGTATTCCTATCAGAAAAAGAATGGTTTCAACATCAGGCTTTTTTCCAAACCGTTCCCTCATTTTTTGCTCCAGCGCAAACCACCTAATCTGCAGATCGTCGTTTTTAATCATGGGCAGCAGCGAAGGTAAAAGATTCTGATTGTAAGCATGTGAAGCTTTTCATGAAAAACTACTTATGATTATTGTTTTTACACCTTTTCTCTCATGCTATCTTTGCCGCACTTAAAAAAGCAGAAATGTTGCAGGTACAAGTATTAAAGAATGATTTGGTAAGCGTAAAAAAATTATTAGAAAAAAAAGGTTTTAAAGAAACCGGGGTTGTTGATGAAATCATTTCGTTGGATGAAGAAAGAAAAAAACAAACTTTTAATTATGACGAAACCAAAGCAAAGTTGAATGCAGCATCAAAAGAGATTGGTTTACTCATGCGCAATGGGCAAAAAGATGAAGCTGAGGCAAAAAAGAAAGAAGTTGAAGAACTAAAACAATCTTTAAATCCAACAGAAGAAAAACTAAAAGATGCAGAGAAGAAATTATTTGATCTGTTAATCTTATTACCCAATTTGCCGGCTGAGATCGTTCCGGAAGGTAAGACGCCTGAAGAAAATGAAGTAGTACGAACGGGAGGAAGCAAACCTGAATTGTATAATGGTGCTGTACCTCATTGGGAACTTGCAAAAAAATATGATCTTATTGATTTTGAAACCGGCAATAAAATTACGGGCAGTGGTTTCCCTGTATATAAAGGCAAGGGTGCCAAATTGCAAAGGGCATTGATCCAATATTTTTTAGAATACAATACACAGGCCGGTTATACAGAATTTTTGCCTCCTTTTATGGTAAACGAAGCATCTGCTTTTGGTACCGGACAGTTGCCGGATAAAGAAGGACAAATGTATCATGCAAAAGAAGATAATTTTTATTTGATACCCACAGCTGAAGTACCACTTACAAATATTTACCGGGATGAAATATTACAGGAATCTGCATTACCTATAAAAATGACAGCGTATACACCTTGCTTTAGACGAGAAGCTGGCAGTTATGGTAAAGACGTAAGAGGTTTAAACAGGTTACATCAATTTGATAAGGTAGAAATCGTTCAGATTGTGCAGGCAGAAACCAGTTATGAGGTTTTAGACCAGATGGTGGAACATGTAGAAAAGTTGATTCAGTCATTGGGTTTACATTACAGGATATTAAGGTTATGTGGAGGAGATATGAGTTTTGCCTCAGCCCTTACTTATGATTTTGAAGTATACAGTGCAGCACAGGATAAGTGGCTTGAAGTAAGTTCCGTTTCTAATTTTGAAACCTTTCAAACAAACAGGTTGAAGATGCGCTATAAAGATGCCAATGGCAAATCGCAACTTGCACATACTTTAAATGGAAGTTCCCTTGCATTACCACGTATTTTAGCTTGTATACTTGAAAATTTTCAAACCGAAAATGGAATTCATTTACCGGTTGTAATGCATGGGTATTTTGGTGGGGAGATGATTTGAAACACAAATAATTGTTAAACACTTTTTGCTTTTGCGTCAATTTAGAGGGCTAGAGTGTCTTGTAAGAAATCAATTATGAGAAAATTTTTATTACTGCTTTTATTAAATGTATATGTTGCAGCAGAAGCACAGGTAATTGAAAATGGAAAGAACATTATAGGTGGCAGTATTGGTTTCGGATATAATGCAAACAGTGCCGATACCATTTTAGGAAGTTTGCCAAGCTTTACATCTAAAAGCGGTTATTTTAATTTTTCACCTTCATTAGGAAAAGCAATAAAAAATAATTTAGTGTTAGGAGGAAGAATAATTACTGGCTTTAGTGCTTCAGAAAGCTTAGGTAACAATCGGGAAAAAATTGGAAAATCAAATAATTATAATATTGGTGCAGGAGTTTTTATTGAAAGATTTTTTGCATTGAGTAATAAATTCTCAATTTCTGCATCTGCGCCACTGCAATTTAATCACTCACGGCAGGTAAGTAAAACTTATTCAGCAAACAATTGGTCTTCTACATCAACATTAAGATTTAATGGGGTTGGATTAAGTGTTTTTCCTTCAATAAATTATGCAATTAAAAACAAATGGCTTGTGCAGATTTTTACTGAAGATTTTATTAGCATAGGTTACAATAGATACAGGTTGACAAACGAAGGAACTATGATAACACCACATACACAAACAGGAAGCAACTTTGGCGTACATTCGACTATTAACCAGAACCGGTTTTTAGGAAATTTACATTTTGCTTTTCGTTACATTTTTTAATTGAATAAGTTTTTTATCCATCACAGTAAACCAAACAGGCGGCAATAAAGAAAGCAACATCATCCCGGGATATCCCGTTGGCATTTGTGGTGAATTTTCATGGTGGCGTAATACCTGGTATTTTCTGCTGGCAAGATAGTGATGATCACTATGCCTGCTTAGTTCAAATAACATAACCCTTCCTATTACATGATTAGAGTTCCAGCTATGTTCAGGTAGTGCACGTTCATATTTCCCATCCTCTATTTGCTTTCGCTGCAAACCATAGTGTTCAATGTAATTTACAGTTTCCAGTAACAATATTCCATTACATGCAGCAAATACAAATAGCAACAGAGGGATCCAGCCAAAAAGCAAATAAATTCCCAGTAAAAAAGAAAGTTGTATCAAAGTATATTGAACCATTTCATTATGAATGGATAATAATTTTTTACCTTTTCTAATTACATCTCTGTTAGCAATTCTCCAGGCACTGGCATAACTATAAAAAATAGATCTGAAATAAAATGCATAAACAGATTCACCCATTCTGGCACTACTGGGATCATGTGGTGTAGCTACATTTTTATGATGCCCCTTGTTATGCTCAATGAAAAAATGCAAGTAAAGAGAAGTAAGTAATAAAAGCTTTGAAAGAAATAGTTCAAATTTATTTTTACGATGCCCCAACTCATGGCCTACATTAATACCTAATGTGCCGCATAAAAAACCCATCACCATAGTTTTACCAACTATATCTACCAATGAATGCTGCATGGTATATATAGTAAATAAAAAAGCTGCCAGCGCTGCATATTGAAATGGTACAACCAGGTAAAGCAGTATATCGTATATTTTATCTTTCCGCACCATTTCTTCCTCGGCAGCAGATAAATTTCCTTCATCGGGTGCTGCAAAAAGTTCAGCAAGCGGTACAAGAATCCATGCATATATTATGGGAATAAATACAACCCAACCTGTTGAAAAAAAAGAATGCAATGCACCCGCATAAATTAAAAATGGAGAAACATATTTAAAAGCTCTTATTGTCACTATACAAAATTACTCAGCTTTTTTATTACCTGACATCTTTCATCCACCTGCGTAAAACAGGTACCAGAATAAATAAGCCGATGCCTATTAATATAGAACCAATTGCAATTTTTTGAAGTATATCTGCATAATAAGGCATGGATGCAATGGCATTTTGTTGCACATCTTCAGGTACACTCATTAGTGCCCCTATTTTTTGAGCTAAAAATTCACCTATTGCACTTGCAAAAAACCAAATGCCCATCATAAGAGAAACCATTTTAGCAGGTGATAGTTTTGTAATCATAGACAAACCAATTGGTGAAATGCAAAGCTCTCCGCAAATGATGAAGAAATATCCTGCTACAAAAGTCCACAATGGAATCAGCCCTGTTTCAATATTTGACTGGCAGGCAAAATAAAAAACATAAAAACCAACACCTAATAAAACAAACGAAAATGAAAACTTCATGGGTGTTGATGGTTCCAGTCCTTTTCTATTTAATGCAGGCCACAACCAGGCAAAAACAAAACTTAATAAAATAACCCAGGCGGGAGGTAAAAAATTATTTACCGCTAATGCAGGCAGATCCATCCCCATCACATTCATATCAACATTACGCATGGCAAACAAATTAAGTGAACCTGCATTTTGCTCATAGAAAGCCCAAAATAAAGCTGAAAAAATGATCAATATCAATGCTGCAAATAATTTTGTTTTTGCAACAGCCTCCATAGTAAAAGCAGTATAAATAATATATACTAATGCAAGGGCACCTAAGCCAAACATCAGGTAATCCATGACCTCGTAACCATGGAAAAGCATTACTATTACCGGGATCAATAATAAAGTAGCTCCATAAATAAGAATTTCTTTTTTTATAAATCCAAAAACCGGTTTATTTAATTCAGCCTCATTGGGTGGTAACCCTTTTTGCTGTAAAGATTTTTTACCTAATATAAATACCAACAGACCGAGTACCATAAAAACACCTGCCAGTCCAAAACCATAATGCCAGTTGATTTTTTCACCTACATAGCCACACAACAACCCACCTAGTGCAGCGCCAATATTGATGCCCATGTAAAAAATTGAAAACCCACTGTCACGCCGTGGATCATTGGGTTTATATAAAGTACCAACCAGACTGGATATATTAGGTTTAAAGAAACCGTTACCACAAATAATAAAAGCCATTCCATAGAAAAAACTCCAATCCTGCGGAATGGCTAATACAAAATGTCCTAAGGACATAAGTATTCCGCCAAATATCACTGCTCTTTGGTATCCCAGAAAACGATCTGCCATCATGCCCCCAAACATGGGCATAGTATACACAAGGGCAGCATAAGAACCCAGTATAGCATAGGCTTTCGGCTCATCAAAACGTAACTCTGAAACCATGTATGCAATTAATAAGGCCTTCATTCCATAGAATGAAAACCGTTCCCACATTTCAGCAAAAAAAAGCATGTACAATTGACGGGGATGTCTTCCTTCAATATTTTCAACTTGAGCGGTTGATGCATTAAACTCCTTCATAAACAGTGGTTGCCGAAAGTATATTGTGAAAGTACATTTTCAAATTCATTTATTGTTATCCATTCATAATCATCAACAATTGCAATAGTTCTTTATTTTCATTGCTTAATTTTTGCTATGAGTGAACTACCTGCATCACCAAAACGAAAAATTTCCTTTACTGACCGCTCCTTACGTTTTATTGAAAAAATAGGAAACGCACTTCCGGATCCGGCAACCTTATTTCTTCTACTAGCTTTTATAGTGATGCTGGTTTCTCTGTTTGTATACCTCGGAGGAGTAAGTGTAACACACCCGGGCACAGGCGAAACGGTTGCAGTAAAAAACCTGATGTCAAGAGAAGGTTTGGATTTTATATTAACCAGCATGGTCCGAAATTTTACGGGGTTTGCTCCGTTAGGAACTGTATTGGTTGCCTTGCTTGGAATTGGTATAGCTGAAGGATCAGGACTGATTGGAACTGTAATGAGAAAACTTGTTTTGATTGCACCGCGAAGATTGATAACAGTAGTTATTGTATTTGCAGGAGTCATATCAAATACGGCAAGTGAAGTGGGTTATGTGTTATTGGTACCACTGGCAGCCGTAGTGTTTCTGGCTTATGGCCGACATCCAATAGCAGGTCTGGCTGCTGCATTTGCGGGTGTGAGTGGCGGATATTCAGCAAATCTTTTATTAGGTACTGTAGACCCCTTATTATCAGGTTTATCACAGGAAGCAGCCAATATTATTAATCCTGCATACTTAGTTAATCCTGCATGTAATTATTACTTCATGGCAGCATCTACTTTTCTTGTAACCTTTCTTGGTACATGGATCACAGAACGTTTTGTTGAACCAAGATTAGGTGCCTATACAGGTGAAGAAAAAGCAGAAGAAATCAGAAGATTAACGCCTGCTGAAAGAAAAGGATTGAAATATGCTGTTGCAATGATCCTGTTAATTACCGGCATCATCCTATGGGGATTAATTCCTGCAAATGGTTTTCTTCGTGACCGTGAGACAGGTGAAATTCTTCATTCCCCTTTTATGGCGGGCATTGTAGCTATTATATTTTTAGCTGCAGCCCTGGCGGGTATTGCCTATGGTATTGGTGCCGGAACAATTAAATCAGACAGGGATGTGGTGAAAGGAATGTCTAAATCCATGCAAACATTGGGTTCTTATATTGTACTTGTATTTTTTGCAGCGCAATTTGTAGCTTATTTCAACTGGACAAACCTTGGCTTGGTAGTAGCTATTAATGGCGCCAATGCTTTACAGGCAGCAAACCTGGGAACCATTCCGCTGATGATCTTATTTATTTTTCTAACTGCTGCTATTAATATGATCATGGGAAGTGCCTCTGCAAAATGGGCTATCATGGCCCCCGTTTTCATTCCTATGTTTATGCTTATTGGTTATTCACCGGAGTTTACACAATTAGCTTATCGTATTGGTGACAGTGTTACAAATATTATATCTCCTATGATGTCATACTTTGCATTGATTGTAGCTTTTATACAACGGTATGATAAGAATGCAGGAATTGGAACTATGGTTTCGTTAATGCTTCCTTACAGTATAGCATTTCTTATTGGTTGGATTATATTCTTCATAATATGGTATTATACCGGTTTGCCCATTGGACCGGGTGCAGGTATCTATTACCAACCTTAAAACATAAGAAAGGGGCTGTCTCAAATCAAGACAGCCCCTTTTTCTTTACGTGAAGTTGAAGTATTTCTTCATTTATTTACCTGATGCCATGCATTTTCTTAACCAATGTTCTATTTAATGCCAGCATTATAAAGCCGGCAAGAATAGGTACAAAAGTAAAGATGAGGAAGAAGGTAGATATGGAATATTTATTTGTTATGTCATCGATAAAACTTCCAGTTATACCTGCCAGGAAATTAGCAATAAAATTTGCACAAAACCAAACTCCAAACATAAGTCCTACCAATTTTACAGGTGCAAGTTTACTTACATAGCTAAGACCAACCGGTGAAACACATAGTTCACCTAAAGTATGAAATAAGTAAGCAAGAATTAACCATATCATACTAACTGATGCAGTTCTGGCTCCTTGTGGAATATTTATTCCGCCATAAGCAAGAATTCCAAAACCAAGACCAAGAAGGATTAATCCAATAGCAAATTTTACAGGTCCGGAAGGATTGAGATTACTTTCCCATATTTTAGAGAATAATGGAGCAAAAGCAATAATAAAAAATGAATTTAATATTCCAAACCATGAAGCAGGCACTTCAGTTGCTTCAGCTTTATATTCTCTTAAAAGCATCCATATAACTAAACCCCAAACAATTAAAAAACTAGTTCCCAAGAACATATTTGACAAGCTGTATTTACTGAAAGTTTTTTTAAAAAGATTTGCCAATACAATAGTCAGGATGATCATAGGCACCACTGTCAATAAAGTATTAACAACTTTAAAAGCTGTTGCACTTCCCCCTTCTAATAAGCGGCTGGTATAATCAGCTGCAAAAATGGTCATTGAACCACCGGCTTGTTCAAATGCCCACCAGAAAAAAATTGTAAAAAATGAAAACACCCCAATTACTACCAACCTGTCACGAGTTATATGAGCAGGTTGTTTAACCACTTCGTCTTCCATTGGTTTTTGAAAAGCAGGATTTTCAGCGTAATTGACAGCATCAGCATCTATCTGATCTCTTTGTTTTGGAGTAATACCAATTTTACCAAAAATTTTTTGTGCAAATGAAAATTGCAATAAACCAAATAACATAAATATTCCAGCTAAACCAAAGCCATAGCTCCAGGAAACTTTTTCACCTATATATCCACATAATAAAATACCTAAAAAAGCCCCTGCATTGATACCCATATAAAATATAGTATAAGCAGCATCCTTTCTTTTTGGATCATCACCAGTGTATAACTGGCCTACCATAGATGAAATGTTAGGTTTAAATAAACCATTACCCAAAATCAATAATCCTAATCCTATATAAAAGAAAGAAGGTGTTTCCAGTGCAAGGCTTGCATGTCCCAAAGTCATTAATAAAGCACCGATAATAACAGCTTTCCTGTACCCTAATAATTTATCTGCCAACAAACCACCAAATATTGGAGTTATATAAACCAGGCCGGTATACCAGGCATATGTAACTAATGCTTCTTTTCTTTCCCATCCCCAACCTCCGTTGATTAATGATGATGTAAGGAAAAGAACCAGGATAGCACGCATTCCATAATAACTGAAACGCTCCCACATTTCTGTAAAAAACAAAATGAATAAAGATGGTGGGTGAGGCATTTTAGTGGCCGATTGCTCAACTGTAATATTCATAATATGTTATTGGTTTAAAATACTATAGAAAAGATAATGACTAATAAACTAATAAATATAATGCTAATCTTGTTTGCTTTTCTTCAACGATCTTCGCGGCATAATAAGAACTGCTATAAATGAATATTTTATTATTGGGATCAGGAGGACGAGAACATGCTATTGCATGGAAATTGAAACAAAGTACCCGTTGTTCTAAAATTTT
>MWWA01000242.1_pt1 | contig 15236 bp, 11 predicted proteins | sample 1047341 | NCBI WGS metagenome assembly MWWA01 (sample SAMN06349978, study PRJNA376086) | soil metagenome | isolation source: MS5-1 sample Antarctic (ecotone) soil | place: Antarctica | collected 2015-01-13
GATGCCCTCCTCAAGAGTCTTCTCTACTTTCACATCCATTCGGAAACTCACTCTTACTCACTTTCTGCTTGGTTGCTCTAACTCAGTCTCGGTATTACTCTTGGTCGATTGCCTTTGGCGGCCTCCTTGGTTGCCTCACCCCGGATTGCTTGGTCGGCGCCGGGGTTTTTCTTTACCTGACACCCTGAATTATACTAGTATTTGATAGTAAGTTAAAGGCTATAGTGGAAAGTTTTCTCGGATGTGCTGGAACATGCCCGGGAGCACTGGTAAGATATAGAAAGTTAGCAGCGGCGGAAAGTAAGGAGACGGCTGGTGTCAGTGAAGGTAGACGGGGAAAGACTAAGGGAAGAGCGCGAGGGCGCCGATCTCTCGCAGAGAGAGTTGAGCGAGAAGGCGGGGGTCTCACCGGACACGATTCTACGCATGGAGGCGGGAGAAGGCGGAGCTTACGGGCGTACCGTGCGCAAGATCGCCAAAGCGCTAAACATGGAATACGAGGACCTCTTAGAGGGAGCTCGGGGAAAAGCCCTAGCCCGGTAGAGCCGGGCGCTGCTACCTTTCACAACTTGCCGGGGCTCGACGCGGCACTGAAGCACCACGGTATGAGCCGAAGCGAGCACGCGCTCAGGGTAAGCATGACTCCCGGCGAGGTCCTTGACTACGAGATCGGCGCAAAAAGACCCACCAAAGAGATCGTCGACCGTCTAGCGGACGCCCTCGGGGTAAGCCTTTATGACCTAATGGAGGAAGAAGCCCTAAAAGCCCCGGCCCCGTTGCAGCTTGAGGAGGTGACGGAGGCGGAGCCGCAAAGTCTTACCGACATCCCGCAGGACAAATTCTTGCGCGCATTGTCTGACGCCGTGAGTGATGCAGCCCTCCTCGAGCTCTTTGGCAGGATGGATGCAGAGCGCACTCACCTCGAACTCGCGTTTCGAGACGACGAGGAGAACAGCAAAGCCCGCAATACATTTGCCCGGGCTGTACAGCGGCGGATGATGGTGTTTCTGACGCTTATAGAGCGGGGAATAGCTCCGCCCGACCCGGAGAAAACGCGTTTAGCAGAACAGCTAGAGAACGTACTGCGGAGTAGTCGGTAACTAAGTGTTTTGTTGCGCAAAAAAGGGTCCCGACCGACCAAAGCAGGGACCCCAACAAACCATCTGGGAGGAATTTTAACCCATGATCATAAGAGAGGAAGGGGGTCCGGCATTCGACGCCAATCCAACCCGGACCCCCGCAACGAAGCCAACCTCAACCGAAAGTCAAGGGTGGTCGAATGACATCATACCCTAGCGCCGGCTCCGCGACGCTTTCGGATTCACACTGCCGGATGCTCTTCGAGGAGTCGGGGATCTCCCCCGATGTGGCCGCCGAGCGTGGCTACTACACTGCCCACCGGTGCTCGGAGGTCCCGCAGGACCGGGGCGAGCTGCCGAAGAGGCCGGGGCTGGTCGTGCCGATGTACAGCCCGGACGGTATCACGCGGTCCTACCAGCTCCGGCCCGACCGGAAGGGGAAGGGGCCGAAGTACGTCAGCCCTGGCGGCGTCTCCCCGGTGGTGGACGTCCATCCCTCGATGCTCGACGAGGTACGCACCGGCATCGGCCCGCTCCTCATAACCGAGGGCGCCAAGACCGGAGACGCGGCCACGAGCCGGGGGATAGCCACCGTGGTGCTCGCCGGCGTCTGGATGTGGTGCGCACCGAAGGTCAAGCCATACCGCCTGAAACCGTGCTTTGACCATATCCGCCTCGACGGCCGGGAGGTGTTCGTCGCCTTCGACTCGGACTGCATGTCGAAGGCGAGCGTACAGGACGCGCTCGCGGCGCTGGTGGCAGCCCTGGAGGAGCGCGGCGCCGTGGTACAAGTCCTCTATCTATCTGATGCGGAAGACGGCTCCAAGCAGGGAGTAGACGACTACCTCGTCGCCGGCGGGACCATCAAAGAAATGTTCATGCTGGCGCGCAAGTTTGAGAAGCAGGACCTCGGGCGGATACGACTCTCCCGAGACGAGAAGCTACGTGCGGCCGTCGGGGATCTATGGCGGCGCTGGTATGAGGGCGACTGGATGCGGTTCGAGGGCAAGGCTGATAAGGGTAACTGGGCACGTGGTCACACCGCCCGCGACACGATGGAGGCCCTAATCAAGCTCGCCATGCGGGGTGGCAAGATTGACGGGCGCGGGGCAGTAGTCGAGGCAGGGCTACGCCGACTCGCGGAGATGTCCGCGAAGTCTACGGAGTCGGTTCGTAAGGCGCTCGCACACCTGGAGGCTGACGGGCAGATAGAGATACTGCCGCCGAAAGACAAGGGTAAATCCCGCCGGTATCGGCTTCTCGTGGATAGCGCAACCCTTGACAATATGGAGAGAGAGGCCGAGAGGGAAAGTTTCTCAAGAGAGAGTAACCTTAGGTGTCAACCCTTGCGCTATCCCACCGCGCCCCGTCTCAGGTGGTCGAGTCCCGGCCGAAAGGTCAAGCGATTGCGTGGGGTTGTGCCTGGCACCAGTCGAGTAAGAGAGACGCCGCGCTTTAGTGGTGGTCTCTCCGTGAGGGAGTCTATGGATGAGTTCCCAGACGAGCCCTACGTCAAGAGGTTGGGACCGGCTCGGGGTGCGGTTGTTGACGCTCTCGAGGACGCCGGCGGGGAGTTGACGCTACATCAGCTCTGCGAGGTCCTGCATCGTAAGAGGCCGTGGGACGTGAGGAGGCGTGTTCTGAAGCCACTCCAAGAGGCCGGGGTTATAGAGTATACGGGCGACGTCGTGAGGCTCGCGGCCGACTGGTTCGCCCGGCTAGAAGATGAGCGCCGGAGTAAGGGCGAGATCCAGCAAGCCGAAAAGCAGGTCGAGAGGCACCATAAAGAGGGCGCTAGGTATCGGGACTATCTCCAGTCCATCAAGGATAAGCCGAGCGCGGCCAGTTTCGCGGCCGTCAAGAGGAGCGAGTCCAAGCGGGCCGAGCACATAGCCGAGCACGAAGAGCACCAGGCCAAAGCCAGCGCCGCCGAACTGAAGGCTAAGACCTTTGCTAAACGCTACGTTCACGACCGGATGCGAGAACTAGGCCGTATCCGCCTGGAGCTACTCAAACAGGTCCTACGGGACGCTGGCGGGACGGTCACCTACACACTTCCAGCCGCGAAGAGTCTCGGCTGTACCGTCGAGCGGTTGCCAGAGTTTGGCAACCAGGAGTTCGTTTTTGCCCCGAGGGAGTGGGCGGCATGAGCCTCCGAAGCCGACTCAAGCATCTTGAGGCCCACGCCCCCGATCTGTGGCCCGATCCACCCGACGACTACCCGACACTCGCCGCGGCAGTAGGGGAGCTCGACGGGCTAATCCGGCGCCTCGACGGGCAAGTGCGCGAAGCAGAAGAGAACCCCGCTAGTTACGTCAAATCTTTTGACGATGCTGTCTACGGAGAGACCCTCGTCGAGCACGAGGCCCGCGTCGATGCGCTTATGGACGCGCTCGACGAGCGACACGAAGCCTGGCGCCGCGAGCACCGCCCCGACCTCGTGGGCGTTCCCAACGAGATAGCCGGCCACATCGCCGAACTCGAGGCCGAGATCGCGCTTCTCGAAGCCGAGGAGCCCGGGGGGGTGTATAGCTAACGCCCCGCTGTCCGGAGATCAAGGCTAATGGGGAGAGGTGCAAGGGGGACGCTATCCCCGGTGCTGGCTGGTGCTTCTCGCATGATCCGGCTCGGGCAGCGGAGCGCAGGCGCAACGCCTCGAAGGGTGGCAAGCGTGGTGGCCGCGGCCGTCCGATGGTAGAGCTCGCCGACATCAAGCACCGCCTCGAGGAGATGGCCGAAGCCGTGCTCGATGGCCGCCAGGACCGGCAGGATGCCGCCGTGGCCGGCCAGCTTTTCAACTACGCCATAAGGTGTGTGTCCGTGGGTTTGAAGGCCAGAGAGGTAGTGGAGCTGGAAGCCCGCCTCGAGGAACTGGAAGTCTTGCTCGCGCGGAGGGAGGCCGGATGAGCTTCAAGCAGCGGCTCCGGCGTTTACGGGCTAAGGCCGAAGACGGCGCGGTCGTGGTCCACCAGCGAGACGGCAGCCTTCGGCGCTTCGAGGTGATGCACGTCCACGCGGAGGTGTTCATGGCGGGGATGGACCTGCTCCGAGACGGCGCGCGGGAGAGCGACGTGCTAGAAGCCGTCCGGGGCGCCACGCCGGAGAGCCGGGCCGCCTTCGAGGAGAGGTTCGGGCCGATACGCAAGGTCACGCACATCATTACTCCAGAGGTCCGGGGCGGCCAGGTCGAGCAGAAGGTTCTCACCGAAGATGGCCGGGTAGAGCGCGTCTTGTACGAAGGCGGCTCCGAGGAGGCCGAGCGCGTCCGCGAGGGGTTGCGGTCGGGGGCGTTCTCCGGGCAAGGCGAGGAGCTGCCCCGGCCCCCGGTCGCGGGCCGGTGGATAGACGAGACGGCGGAGGACCTTAGCGGGTGAAGGGGAAAGGACGGTAAGGCATGCCGAGTTTCGCCGCACACCTCGACGGCGTAGATCGACCTCTGCAACCGACAGGTCCCCTCGCAACACGCTCGCTACACCGCTTGATCGCCCTCACGAAGATCAAGGCGGGCGAGGTTGCCGCAGCTCCGTAGCGGAGCTACGGCTTGCGACCGGTCGGTTAGGGGTATCGTGTCCGCATGGGGGACCCTTTGGGAGAGGACGGCATACCGGACGGTGGCCAGGGCAGCGACCAGCATACTAGGCGGCGACTAACTGTAGCCCAGGCCGCCGATGCTATGGGCGTAACCGTTGACGCTATCCGAGCACGCATAAAGCGCGAGACTATCGAGCATGTGAGAGAGGGCGGGCGCGTCTACGTCATACTAGGCACCGACCAGGGCGCTACTAAGCGCGTCCAGGACCACGCCCAGGGCAGCGACCAGGGCAGCGACCAGCAGATCTCTGACGAAGGTGTGGACTACCGCGACGAGCTTGTCGAGGAGCTGCGCGACCGGGTGCGTGCGCTCGAGGAAGCAAACCGCGAGAACCGGCGCATCATCGCCGCGCTTACCCAGCGCATCCCCCAGCTAGAAGCGCCACGAGACGAACGAGACGCCCGCGAGACAGTCTCGGAAGATGATGGTGGTACCGAGACACCCGCCGGGGATACGGGCGAACCTCGACGCTCTTGGTGGCGTCGATTCTTCGGCTTCGAGTGAATATCTATCCAAGCGTGTAGCAAGATGCTTCGACTACTGTGCTTATCGGGGTGTGAAATGTCGCTTTGCCCCGGTCCTATTGGATAAGGATGCGCGAAGCTGAATAGGGGTTTCCGAGAAGGCGTGCTCTCGGCAGTTCGATGACTAGAGGCGCCCCTCTAACCTCTTGACATATTCGCATCTTACGGGCATTCTCGAGGTAGGTAGCTAACCTGACGGGGAAGGAGCAGTTTATGTGGGTACGCTTAACTTATGTCAAGGTGGATCCCGCCAACATAGACGAAGTAAGAGATCTCTACAACAGCGATGAGATGTCTGGTGTTATTCGCCAACAAAAAGGATATCGCTTTCACCACATGCTTGAGTCTGTTGATGCTCCGGGGGATAGTATCTCCCTCACCGCTTGGGACAGTCAGGAAGACGCAGAGGCCTATGAACAGAGTGGAACATACAAAGAGCTAGTAGATAAGATTAGGAACTACATTACCGCACCTCCGGAGCTCAGTACGTATGAGGTACGTGAGTAGAGGTTACGCCTATAGACGTTAAAAGTTGGTCTATTAGAGAGGGCCGAGGCTAACATCCCCGGCTCTTCGTCACGAGGCACCGGAGTCCTCAGCTCAAGCTCTTCGCGCTCGAAGAGGCGCTAGGCTCGGGCGGCTGGCTCAAAGCGCTTAGGCTCGAGGACTATGCCGTCCGCACCTGTCGGCGTCCCCAAGCCCTGCAGGATGTGCTGTTTCCTTACCTCGATGCTCTGTAGGGTTGGCGTCCGGTCTCCGCCAACCCTGGCTACAGCCATGCGGGGCGCTATTTATGGCCTAGTTTGCTCCGAGAGCCTTGCGGCCTGTGAGCTCCGAAGCTGGAGGGCGCCGGTCTCCGCTTTGGCGATCTCACCCGCAGAGATCCCCGAAAGTCGGGCGAGCTCCTGGCGACCTAAACCCTTCCTCAATCTTCGCCTCCGTAGCTGTTTTCCGTTCATCTTCTCTCCCTTCAGTAAGAGGCGAAGCCCAGCCCCGCTGGGGTCCTATACCCCTATGCGACGGGGGCAAAGAGTGGCCGCAGAAGAAGCCCCCCTCTCCTACCAGCGCGAGCTTTTGCCAAGGAGGCCACATAGCCTTGCTTAACACTGTTTAACGAAGGTTACATCAGGCGCAATATTAAGGTAAAGTGTCCCACAGAAGGTTCGTGTGCAGGCCATGCGGGAAACCGCTAAGTAAACAGAAGGAGGAAAAGCGTACATGAAGAGAGTAATTTATATGGTTATGGTCGCCCTGGTGGCCATGCTGATCCTGGTGCCGACCGCCATGGCGCAGGAAACGATGATGATGGAGAAGGAAACGACCACGATGATGGAAGGGGACCTGCCCAAGAGCGGCGGTGTGCTCGTCGGGTCGATAGTCTTGCCGGCCGCCGCCCTGCTCGTCGGCGGAGGCATCGTAGGATACGCTATCCTGCGGCGCCGGTAGCATTGGAGTAAAATAGGGATAGGGTTTATCCCTCCGGGGGCTTCCTACACGGCCTGCAACCGTTTGTTGCGTGCTCCCGGCTAACGAATCGAGACCCGGCGGTGTGGATGTTAGAAGAACCACCCCGCCGGGTCTTTACTATGTCCCCGGGGGCATCGCGCAGGAAGTCCGCCCTGCCGCACAACAAGACGGTCCGGAGCCGGGCGAGTGCTGAAGACACTCGCCCGGCTCAAACTATGCTTGCTTAGAACGGGATGTCGTCGAAGTCCTCTTCGTTCTCGGTCTCGACGGTCCCGTTCGTCGCTTTAGAGGGCTTGAGGAGCTTCTCGACCTTATTCTTCTCGACGCCGTTAGAGTCCTCAACGACGCCCAGGACGATACGGCAATTGCCGCCTATGACGTCCTCGGGACCCCAACCCTTCTTCGAGTCGATCTCGCCCATGATGACGCTCGCCCACTGGAAAGCCTTAGCCTTGCTGGAAGGGGACATGGAAGAGAAGCCGACGACCTCGGCGTCGCCTTCGTTCGGGATAGCGAACGTCCACATCAGGCTCTCGCCGTGCACGGTCTCTTTCTGCGTAACGTCGAGGAGAACGGCATCGTAGATGCCCTCCTCAAGAGTCTTCTCTACTTTCACATCCATTCGGAAACTCACTCTTACTCACTTTCTGCTTGGTTGCTCTAACTCAGTCTCGGTATTACTCTTGGTCGATTGCCTTTGGCGGCCTCCTTGGTTGCCTCACCCCGGATTGCTTGGTCGGCGCCGGGGTTTTTCTTTACCTGACACCCTGAATTATACTAGTATTTGATAGTAAGTTAAAGGCTATAGTGGAAAGTTTTCTCGGATGTGCTGGAACATGCCCGGGAGCACTGGTAAGATATAGAAAGTTAGCAGCGGCGGAAAGTAAGGAGACGGCTGGTGTCAGTGAAGGTAGACGGGGAAAGACTAAGGGAAGAGCGCGAGGGCGCCGATCTCTCGCAGAGAGAGTTGAGCGAGAAGGCGGGGGTCTCACCGGACACGATTCTACGCATGGAGGCGGGAGAAGGCGGAGCTTACGGGCGTACCGTGCGCAAGATCGCCAAAGCGCTAAACATGGAATACGAGGACCTCTTAGAGGGAGCTCGGGGAAAAGCCCTAGCCCGGTAGAGCCGGGCGCTGCTACCTTTCACAACTTGCCGGGGCTCGACGCGGCACTGAAGCACCACGGTATGAGCCGAAGCGAGCACGCGCTCAGGGTAAGCATGACTCCCGGCGAGGTCCTTGACTACGAGATCGGCGCAAAAAGACCCACCAAAGAGATCGTCGACCGTCTAGCGGACGCCCTCGGGGTAAGCCTTTATGACCTAATGGAGGAAGAAGCCCTAAAAGCCCCGGCCCCGTTGCAGCTTGAGGAGGTGACGGAGGCGGAGCCGCAAAGTCTTACCGACATCCCGCAGGACAAATTCTTGCGCGCATTGTCTGACGCCGTGAGTGATGCAGCCCTCCTCGAGCTCTTTGGCAGGATGGATGCAGAGCGCACTCACCTCGAACTCGCGTTTCGAGACGACGAGGAGAACAGCAAAGCCCGCAATACATTTGCCCGGGCTGTACAGCGGCGGATGATGGTGTTTCTGACGCTTATAGAGCGGGGAATAGCTCCGCCCGACCCGGAGAAAACGCGTTTAGCAGAACAGCTAGAGAACGTACTGCGGAGTAGTCGGTAACTAAGTGTTTTGTTGCGCAAAAAAGGGTCCCGACCGACCAAAGCAGGGACCCCAACAAACCATCTGGGAGGAATTTTAACCCATGATCATAAGAGAGGAAGGGGGTCCGGCATTCGACGCCAATCCAACCCGGACCCCCGCAACGAAGCCAACCTCAACCGAAAGTCAAGGGTGGTCGAATGACATCATACCCTAGCGCCGGCTCCGCGACGCTTTCGGATTCACACTGCCGGATGCTCTTCGAGGAGTCGGGGATCTCCCCCGATGTGGCCGCCGAGCGTGGCTACTACACTGCCCACCGGTGCTCGGAGGTCCCGCAGGACCGGGGCGAGCTGCCGAAGAGGCCGGGGCTGGTCGTGCCGATGTACAGCCCGGACGGTATCACGCGGTCCTACCAGCTCCGGCCCGACCGGAAGGGGAAGGGGCCGAAGTACGTCAGCCCTGGCGGCGTCTCCCCGGTGGTGGACGTCCATCCCTCGATGCTCGACGAGGTACGCACCGGCATCGGCCCGCTCCTCATAACCGAGGGCGCCAAGACCGGAGACGCGGCCACGAGCCGGGGGATAGCCACCGTGGTGCTCGCCGGCGTCTGGATGTGGTGCGCACCGAAGGTCAAGCCATACCGCCTGAAACCGTGCTTTGACCATATCCGCCTCGACGGCCGGGAGGTGTTCGTCGCCTTCGACTCGGACTGCATGTCGAAGGCGAGCGTACAGGACGCGCTCGCGGCGCTGGTGGCAGCCCTGGAGGAGCGCGGCGCCGTGGTACAAGTCCTCTATCTATCTGATGCGGAAGACGGCTCCAAGCAGGGAGTAGACGACTACCTCGTCGCCGGCGGGACCATCAAAGAAATGTTCATGCTGGCGCGCAAGTTTGAGAAGCAGGACCTCGGGCGGATACGACTCTCCCGAGACGAGAAGCTACGTGCGGCCGTCGGGGATCTATGGCGGCGCTGGTATGAGGGCGACTGGATGCGGTTCGAGGGCAAGGCTGATAAGGGTAACTGGGCACGTGGTCACACCGCCCGCGACACGATGGAGGCCCTAATCAAGCTCGCCATGCGGGGTGGCAAGATTGACGGGCGCGGGGCAGTAGTCGAGGCAGGGCTACGCCGACTCGCGGAGATGTCCGCGAAGTCTACGGAGTCGGTTCGTAAGGCGCTCGCACACCTGGAGGCTGACGGGCAGATAGAGATACTGCCGCCGAAAGACAAGGGTAAATCCCGCCGGTATCGGCTTCTCGTGGATAGCGCAACCCTTGACAATATGGAGAGAGAGGCCGAGAGGGAAAGTTTCTCAAGAGAGAGTAACCTTAGGTGTCAACCCTTGCGCTATCCCACCGCGCCCCGTCTCAGGTGGTCGAGTCCCGGCCGAAAGGTCAAGCGATTGCGTGGGGTTGTGCCTGGCACCAGTCGAGTAAGAGAGACGCCGCGCTTTAGTGGTGGTCTCTCCGTGAGGGAGTCTATGGATGAGTTCCCAGACGAGCCCTACGTCAAGAGGTTGGGACCGGCTCGGGGTGCGGTTGTTGACGCTCTCGAGGACGCCGGCGGGGAGTTGACGCTACATCAGCTCTGCGAGGTCCTGCATCGTAAGAGGCCGTGGGACGTGAGGAGGCGTGTTCTGAAGCCACTCCAAGAGGCCGGGGTTATAGAGTATACGGGCGACGTCGTGAGGCTCGCGGCCGACTGGTTCGCCCGGCTAGAAGATGAGCGCCGGAGTAAGGGCGAGATCCAGCAAGCCGAAAAGCAGGTCGAGAGGCACCATAAAGAGGGCGCTAGGTATCGGGACTATCTCCAGTCCATCAAGGATAAGCCGAGCGCGGCCAGTTTCGCGGCCGTCAAGAGGAGCGAGTCCAAGCGGGCCGAGCACATAGCCGAGCACGAAGAGCACCAGGCCAAAGCCAGCGCCGCCGAACTGAAGGCTAAGACCTTTGCTAAACGCTACGTTCACGACCGGATGCGAGAACTAGGCCGTATCCGCCTGGAGCTACTCAAACAGGTCCTACGGGACGCTGGCGGGACGGTCACCTACACACTTCCAGCCGCGAAGAGTCTCGGCTGTACCGTCGAGCGGTTGCCAGAGTTTGGCAACCAGGAGTTCGTTTTTGCCCCGAGGGAGTGGGCGGCATGAGCCTCCGAAGCCGACTCAAGCATCTTGAGGCCCACGCCCCCGATCTGTGGCCCGATCCACCCGACGACTACCCGACACTCGCCGCGGCAGTAGGGGAGCTCGACGGGCTAATCCGGCGCCTCGACGGGCAAGTGCGCGAAGCAGAAGAGAACCCCGCTAGTTACGTCAAATCTTTTGACGATGCTGTCTACGGAGAGACCCTCGTCGAGCACGAGGCCCGCGTCGATGCGCTTATGGACGCGCTCGACGAGCGACACGAAGCCTGGCGCCGCGAGCACCGCCCCGACCTCGTGGGCGTTCCCAACGAGATAGCCGGCCACATCGCCGAACTCGAGGCCGAGATCGCGCTTCTCGAAGCCGAGGAGCCCGGGGGGGTGTATAGCTAACGCCCCGCTGTCCGGAGATCAAGGCTAATGGGGAGAGGTGCAAGGGGGACGCTATCCCCGGTGCTGGCTGGTGCTTCTCGCATGATCCGGCTCGGGCAGCGGAGCGCAGGCGCAACGCCTCGAAGGGTGGCAAGCGTGGTGGCCGCGGCCGTCCGATGGTAGAGCTCGCCGACATCAAGCACCGCCTCGAGGAGATGGCCGAAGCCGTGCTCGATGGCCGCCAGGACCGGCAGGATGCCGCCGTGGCCGGCCAGCTTTTCAACTACGCCATAAGGTGTGTGTCCGTGGGTTTGAAGGCCAGAGAGGTAGTGGAGCTGGAAGCCCGCCTCGAGGAACTGGAAGTCTTGCTCGCGCGGAGGGAGGCCGGATGAGCTTCAAGCAGCGGCTCCGGCGTTTACGGGCTAAGGCCGAAGACGGCGCGGTCGTGGTCCACCAGCGAGACGGCAGCCTTCGGCGCTTCGAGGTGATGCACGTCCACGCGGAGGTGTTCATGGCGGGGATGGACCTGCTCCGAGACGGCGCGCGGGAGAGCGACGTGCTAGAAGCCGTCCGGGGCGCCACGCCGGAGAGCCGGGCCGCCTTCGAGGAGAGGTTCGGGCCGATACGCAAGGTCACGCACATCATTACTCCAGAGGTCCGGGGCGGCCAGGTCGAGCAGAAGGTTCTCACCGAAGATGGCCGGGTAGAGCGCGTCTTGTACGAAGGCGGCTCCGAGGAGGCCGAGCGCGTCCGCGAGGGGTTGCGGTCGGGGGCGTTCTCCGGGCAAGGCGAGGAGCTGCCCCGGCCCCCGGTCGCGGGCCGGTGGATAGACGAGACGGCGGAGGACCTTAGCGGGTGAAGGGGAAAGGACGGTAAGGCATGCCGAGTTTCGCCGCACACCTCGACGGCGTAGATCGACCTCTGCAACCGACAGGTCCCCTCGCAACACGCTCGCTACACCGCTTGATCGCCCTCACGAAGATCAAGGCGGGCGAGGTTGCCGCAGCTCCGTAGCGGAGCTACGGCTTGCGACCGGTCGGTTAGGGGTATCGTGTCCGCATGGGGGACCCTTTGGGAGAGGACGGCATACCGGACGGTGGCCAGGGCAGCGACCAGCATACTAGGCGGCGACTAACTGTAGCCCAGGCCGCCGATGCTATGGGCGTAACCGTTGACGCTATCCGAGCACGCATAAAGCGCGAGACTATCGAGCATGTGAGAGAGGGCGGGCGCGTCTACGTCATACTAGGCACCGACCAGGGCGCTACTAAGCGCGTCCAGGACCACGCCCAGGGCAGCGACCAGGGCAGCGACCAGCAGATCTCTGACGAAGGTGTGGACTACCGCGACGAGCTTGTCGAGGAGCTGCGCGACCGGGTGCGTGCGCTCGAGGAAGCAAACCGCGAGAACCGGCGCATCATCGCCGCGCTTACCCAGCGCATCCCCCAGCTAGAAGCGCCACGAGACGAACGAGACGCCCGCGAGACAGTCTCGGAAGATGATGGTGGTACCGAGACACCCGCCGGGGATACGGGCGAACCTCGACGCTCTTGGTGGCGTCGATTCTTCGGCTTCGAGTGAATATCTATCCAAGCGTGTAGCAAGATGCTTCGACTACTGTGCTTATCGGGGTGTGAAATGTCGCTTTGCCCCGGTCCTATTGGATAAGGATGCGCGAAGCTGAATAGGGGTTTCCGAGAAGGCGTGCTCTCGGCAGTTCGATGACTAGAGGCGCCCCTCTAACCTCTTGACATATTCGCATCTTACGGGCATTCTCGAGGTAGGTAGCTAACCTGACGGGGAAGGAGCAGTTTATGTGGGTACGCTTAACTTATGTCAAGGTGGATCCCGCCAACATAGACGAAGTAAGAGATCTCTACAACAGCGATGAGATGTCTGGTGTTATTCGCCAACAAAAAGGATATCGCTTTCACCACATGCTTGAGTCTGTTGATGCTCCGGGGGATAGTATCTCCCTCACCGCTTGGGACAGTCAGGAAGACGCAGAGGCCTATGAACAGAGTGGAACATACAAAGAGCTAGTAGATAAGATTAGGAACTACATTACCGCACCTCCGGAGCTCAGTACGTATGAGGTACGTGAGTAGAGGTTACGCCTATAGACGTTAAAAGTTGGTCTATTAGAGAGGGCCGAGGCTAACATCCCCGGCTCTTCGTCACGAGGCACCGGAGTCCTCAGCTCAAGCTCTTCGCGCTCGAAGAGGCGCTAGGCTCGGGCGGCTGGCTCAAAGCGCTTAGGCTCGAGGACTATGCCGTCCGCACCTGTCGGCGTCCCCAAGCCCTGCAGGATGTGCTGTTTCCTTACCTCGATGCTCTGTAGGGTTGGCGTCCGGTCTCCGCCAACCCTGGCTACAGCCATGCGGGGCGCTATTTATGGCCTAGTTTGCTCCGAGAGCCTTGCGGCCTGTGAGCTCCGAAGCTGGAGGGCGCCGGTCTCCGCTTTGGCGATCTCACCCGCAGAGATCCCCGAAAGTCGGGCGAGCTCCTGGCGACCTAAACCCTTCCTCAATCTTCGCCTCCGTAGCTGTTTTCCGTTCATCTTCTCTCCCTTCAGTAAGAGGCGAAGCCCAGCCCCGCTGGGGTCCTATACCCCTATGCGACGGGGGCAAAGAGTGGCCGCAGAAGAAGCCCCCCTCTCCTACCAGCGCGAGCTTTTGCCAAGGAGGCCACATAGCCTTGCTTAACACTGTTTAACGAAGGTTACATCAGGCGCAATATTAAGGTAAAGTGTCCCACAGAAGGTTCGTGTGCAGGCCATGCGGGAAACCGCTAAGTAAACAGAAGGAGGAAAAGCGTACATGAAGAGAGTAATTTATATGGTTATGGTCGCCCTGGTGGCCATGCTGATCCTGGTGCCGACCGCCATGGCGCAGGAAACGATGATGATGGAGAAGGAAACGACCACGATGATGGAAGGGGACCTGCCCAAGAGCGGCGGTGTGCTCGTCGGGTCGATAGTCTTGCCGGCCGCCGCCCTGCTCGTCGGCGGAGGCATCGTAGGATACGCTATCCTGCGGCGCCGGTAGCATTGGAGTAAAATAGGGATAGGGTTTATCCCTCCGGGGGCTTCCTACACGGCCTGCAACCGTTTGTTGCGTGCTCCCGGCTAACGAATCGAGACCCGGCGGTGTGGATGTTAGAAGAACCACCCCGCCGGGTCTTTACTATGTCCCCGGGGGCATCGCGCAGGAAGTCCGCCCTGCCGCACAACAAGACGGTCCGGAGCCGGGCGAGTGCTGAAGACACTCGCCCGGCTCAAACTATGCTTGCTTAGAACGGGATGTCGTCGAAGTCCTCTTCGTTCTCGGTCTCGACGGTCCCGTTCGTCGCTTTAGAGGGCTTGAGGAGCTTCTCGACCTTATTCTTCTCGACGCCGTTAGAGTCCTCAACGACGCCCAGGACGATACGGCAATTGCCGCCTATGACGTCCTCGGGACCCCAACCCTTCTTCGAGTCGATCTCGCCCATGATGACGCTCGCCCACTGGAAAGCCTTAGCCTTGCTGGAAGGGGACATGGAAGAGAAGCCGACGACCTCGGCGTCGCCTTCGTTCGGGATAGCGAACGTCCACATCAGGCTCTCGCCGTGCACGGTCTCTTTCTGCGTAACGTCGAGGAGAACGGCATCGTAGATGCCCTCCTCAAGAGTCTTCTCTACTTTCACATCCATTCGGAAACTCACTCTTACTCACTTTCTGCTTGGTTGCTCTAACTCAGTCTCGGTATTACTCTTGGTCGATTGCCTTTGGCGGCCTCCTCTCTGGTCGTCTCGCTCCCGTTTAGCTTGCCGGCGACGGGAGCTCTTCACTACAGGTATCTTACCTGATGTTGACCTGAAGTCAAGTGTATTGTCTAAGAAGTTTGTGGGTTATTCGCCTGTTACTTGCTGTAGGTTTATGGTACCCTAGATCACAGGCCTAGTAGGAAAGGAGATGGCTTTGGCTGTCAAGGTAAAGAACGAGAGGTTGCGGGAGGCCCGAGAGGTTGCTCTTCTCTCCCAACGAGAACTCGGTGAGAAGGCCGGGGTTTCGTTGGACACCGTACAGCGCATGGAGGCGGGCGAAGGCGGAGTGTACGGGCGAACGGTTCGCAAGATTGCCGCCGCGTTGGACTTAGACCCCCGCGAACTCCTCGGAGAGCCCGCCGCCCCTTTAGTGCACGCCCGGTAGACCCGGGCACCTTCGAGGCAGCATTGGAGAAGTACGAGTCGCTCCGGCGCCGGATTACTCATTTTGACGAGATGAAGCCCGAAGATAAAAAAGAGATATTTCAGCAGGTCTGGGAGCTAAGGCGGCACGTCGAGTACAACCAAGACGGCTTCCCGAAGCCGGGGGCAGCGCTCCTACACGACGCGCTGACGCACGCGGCCCTCTTCTT
>MWWA01000244.1_pt1 | contig 15161 bp, 8 predicted proteins | sample 1047341 | NCBI WGS metagenome assembly MWWA01 (sample SAMN06349978, study PRJNA376086) | soil metagenome | isolation source: MS5-1 sample Antarctic (ecotone) soil | place: Antarctica | collected 2015-01-13
GTAAAACTGACAATACAGTTCGTTCAACACCAAATGAATGTTTAATTGGAGGTTATCAAACCGATTTATTACTCCGGGCGTTAAAAAAGGAACATGTGGAACGGCCGCCTTTTTGGATGATGCGCCATGCGGGAAGGTATTTACCAGAGTACATTAAGCGCAGGGAAAAATATGATTTCTTCACCCGGGTGCAGACTCCGGAACTGGCAACAAAAATAACCTTGCAACCAATTGACCGGGTAGGCATGGATGCTGCCATCATATTTAGCGATATTTTGGTAATTCCACAGGCAATGGGCATGGAGGTGCTGATGAAGGAAGGCAAAGGCCCTTCTCTACCCGAAGTGATCAGTACAGAGAATGATATAGATACATTAATCGTTCAGGATGCAGAGTACAATCTGGATTACGTTTATCAGGCCCTTGCCTTAACGGCAACAGAATTGAATAAAAAAATTCCCCTGATCGGTTTTGCCGGTGCGCCATTTACTATTCTGTGTTACATGGTAGAAGGCAAGGGCAGTAAAACATGGGACAAGGCAAAGAAATTTTGTTTTAATGAACCGGATCTTGCGCATTCGTTGTTGAATAAAATTACGACCGTCACAATACAGTATCTAAAGCAACAGGTAAAAGCCGGGGCAGATGTAGTACAGGTCTTCGATAGCTGGAGTGGAACGCTCAGTCCCGCAGATTTTAAAATTTTCGCACAACCCTACCTGTTACAAATTGCAGATGCTTTGCAGGATGAAGCACCTGTGATCCTGTTTCCCAAAGGGAGCTGGTATGCATTGGAGGATCTAAGTAAAAGTAGCGCAGCGGCTCTGGGCGTGGATTGGTGCACTTCGCCATCTGCTGCCAGAAACTTTACGGGTAACCGTATAACCCTCCAGGGAAACTTTGATCCGGCAAAATTACTGTTACCTATTCCGGAAATAAAAAAAGCCGTAAAGGAAATGATCACTGAATTTGGCACTCAACAGTATATTGCCAACCTGGGACATGGTATTACACCTGACGTGCCGGTGGATCATGCTATTGCATTTGTGGAAGCTGTAAAAGAATATGAGCAGGAATTAGTTGCCCCGTAAGGATTCTAGAGAATATGGAAATAAAAGATAAATGGATAAAACTTGTTCATGAACTGCAGGATAAAATTTGCAGTGAACTGGAAATACTGGATGGCAAAGAAAAATTTATAGAAGATGCCTGGCAACGTCCGGAAGGTGGCGGTGGCAAGACACGGGTAATCAGTAAAGGAAATACTTTTGAAAAAGGAGGGGTGAATACCTCCGTTGTGCATGGGCCTGTTACCGATATGATGCGGAAAAATTTAAAGATCGAAGGTACCTCATGGTTTGCCAGTGGTATTAGTATTGTCATGCATCCTTTCAATCCATTTGTGCCCACCGTGCATTGTAACTACCGCATGCTGGAATTGTACGATGAAGCTGGGCACATTACTGACAGGTGGTTTGGCGGTGGTACGGATTTGACGCCTTATTATCTTTTTACCGAAGACGCCACCTGGTTTCACCAGGTATATAAAAATGTATGCGATCAATTTGATCCTTCATTTTACCCCACATTTAAAAAACAGTGTGACGATTATTTTGTAAACTGGCACCGGAATGGAGAAAGACGTGGCATAGGAGGAATTTTCTATGACTATCAAAGGCCCGGTGAAAATAAAGATGTGGATTTTTGGATGGACTTTGCCAATAAATGCGGCGAGGGCTTCCTCACTTCCTATCTTCCGATTGTAGAAAAAAGAAAAGATGCTCCATTCAGTCGAGAGCATAAACATTGGCAGGAAATAAGGAGAGGACGTTATACTGAATTCAACCTGGTACATGACAGGGGAACAATTTTCGGCCTTAAAACAAACGGCCGTACAGAAAGTATGTTAATGAGCCTTCCACCTACGGTGAGATTTGAATATAATGATGTACCCGCACCAGGCAGCGAAGAAGAAAAATTATTACAGGCCTGTCTTCATCCGCAGGCATGGGTATAATGGGGCCCGCGGAAAAGAATTAAGGTGAAGTGTTGATATAAGACTAAAGAATTTTTACATGTATTTACAAAGACGAAACCGGATATTACGGCAGAATGCAGCAATCAGGCAGATGGTGGCGGAAACTACTTTGCGGCCGGAAAATTTTATTGCTCCATTATTCATTGATGAAGGGGAAAATACAGTGACAGAAATTACTTCCATGCCAGGCTATTTCCGGAAATCAATTGACGGAACTTTAGCTGATGTAAAAGAATTATACAGCCTGGGCATTAAATGCATTTTGATTTTTGTAAAAGCAAAGGACGAAGTAAAGGACAATACGGGCAAAGAAGCCTGGAATGCAGAAGGATTGATGCAGCGAAGTATTAAAGAAATAAAAAACGCTGTTCCTGAAATAGTTCTGATGACAGACGTTGCACTGGACCCTTACTCATCCTTTGGACATGATGGCATTGTAGAGGAAGGCGAAATAGTAAATGACAAAACTGTGGACGCCCTGGTAAAAATGAGTTTGAGCCATGCAGCGGCGGGAGCTGATTTTGTAGCGCCCAGCGACATGATGGATGGCCGTATTGGCGCTATCAGGAAGGCTTTTGAAGAAAATAATTTTACCGGCACAGGCATCATGGCTTATAGTGCCAAATATGCTTCCTGTTTTTACGGTCCTTTCCGGGATGCATTGGATTCTGCTCCGGGATTTGGCGATAAAAAATCATACCAGATGAATGTAGCCAACCGCCTTGAAGCAATAAAAGAAGCAAAGATGGATGAAGAAGAAGGTGCCGATATCCTGATGGTAAAACCTGCTATGGCTTACCTGGATATCATCAGGGAAGTAAAAAACAGCGTAACCTTACCCGTAAGCGCTTACCATGTTAGCGGGGAATACGCAATGATAAAAGCAGCTTCCCAAATGGGATGGATAGATGAAAATAGAGCGATCATAGAAAGTCTCACTTCTATTAAGCGGGCAGGCGCAGATCTCATAGCTACATATTTTGCAAAGGATGCTATAAGACTCATGTCTTAATTCTGTGGCATTTCAATCAACCATCATTTTATCAACGAATTTTTATGGACTATCAAATCAATAAAAGCCGTCAGTTATTCTCAAGAGCGCAGCAATCAATACCCGGTGGGGTTAACTCACCCGTGCGGGCATTTAAAAGTGTTGGCGGCACACCGGTATTTATAAAATCTGCCAAGGGCGCTTACCTGTATGATGAAGACGGTAATTCATATATTGATTACATCAATAGTTGGGGCCCCATGATACTCGGGCATGCCAATGAAGAGGTAACCGAGGCTATCAGGGAAAAAACCTTGCAGTCATCTTCCTTTGGTGCACCCACCTTACTGGAAGTGGAAATGGCGGAGCTGATAAAAAGTATGGTGCCAAATGTGGATTTGATCAGGATGGTGAGCAGTGGTACTGAAGCATGCCTGAGCGCTATACGTCTTGCACGCGGATTTACGGGTAAAAATAAGTTCATCAAATTTGAGGGTTGCTACCACGGTCATGCCGACTGTTTCTTAGTAAAGGCCGGCTCCGGCGTTGCTACTTTAGGTATTCAGTTTGTCCCCGGCATTCCGGCCGCGGTTTCTGACGATACCCTCATTGCCAGGTACAATGACATCAATTCTGTTCAGGAGCTTATCAATGAACATACTAATGAAATAGCCGCCATCATCATTGAGCCGGTTGCGGGTAATATGGGTTGTATTCCACCTGCCAATGGTTTCCTTCAGCAATTGAGGAAGGTCTGTGACAAAGAGAATATCCTTTTAATATTTGATGAGGTCATGACTGGTTTCCGGCTAGCCCCGGGTGGGGCACAGGAACTCTATGGCGTTGATGCTGACCTTATAACATATGGAAAAGTGATCGGAGGTGGGTTGCCAGTAGGGGCATTCGGTGGTAAAAAGGAAATCATGGAACACATTGCGCCGCTGGGTAGCGTTTACCAGGCTGGAACGTTAAGCGGCAATCCTATTGCTATGATTGCCGGATTTACCACACTAAGCATTTTAAAGAAAAATCCTGACATTTATCCGAAGTTGGAAAAGAAGGCAACTACCCTGAAAAAGGAAATGACTGAGACTCTTAACCAGAGGGACGTCCCTTTTAAAATAAACCATGCCGGAAGCATGATCAGTCTCCATTTCAGCAAGGAAGAAGTACAAGACTTTACCACAGCATCTAAGTCTGACATTGGCCTGTTTAACCGGCTTTTCCATCATATGCTATCACACGGTATTTATTTACCGCCATCTGCATATGAAACCTGGTTTCTTAGCACTTCCCTTTCTGCTGGGCATATCGAAAAAACGTTGGAGGCTTTAGCCCTGTTCGATTTTGAAAAATAAAACTGGCGAAATAAATTTCGCCAGTCATTTCCCCTAATAACGTATTGAGCAGGTATTTTTATGCGAGCAATCCTTTACATAAATAATAAGCAAAGGAATTTTATCAGGGTTTTTCCGTTAGCAACGGCCACAAACACTATAAACGTTGTGTGCCCCTTTAGTTTCTAATACTGTGCCAAACGAGGTAATTTCACGATAATCAAGGTACACATCACCCTCATTTCATGAATTATGACTAATTAATTATTTTATATACAAATTTTTGTGTATCATTCTCCACAACCCAAGATAACGCGGTCATTTATGCCACATTTCAATACTTGAATTGTTACCTTTGCCTCCTTTCAAAATTTTACAAAAAAGTGATGAATTACCGGGAATACCGAAAATTAGATCTTCCTGAGATAGCTGGAAATGTTTTAAAAAAATGGGAAGAAGAACGATCTTTTGAAAAAAGCATCGAGCTAAGGGAAGGCGCCAGGAATTTTGTTTTTTATGAAGGGCCACCAAGTGCCAACGGTATGCCCGGAATCCACCATGTGATCGGAAGAACTATTAAAGACCTGGTATGCCGGTATAAAACGATGCAAGGATACCAGGTGCAGAGAAAGGGGGGATGGGATACGCACGGTTTACCTATCGAATTAAGTGTGGAAAAATCGCTTGGCATTACAAAAGAGGATATAGGCAAAAAAATTTCCATAGAGGAATACAATGCAGTTTGCAGAAAGGAAGTATTAAAATACAAAGACAAATGGGACAGCCTTACCCGGAACATGGGATACTGGGTTGATCTTGAGCAGCCTTATGTGACATTTACCAATGATTATATAGAAACTTTATGGTGGTGTCTCCAACAATTGTATCAAAAAGGCTACCTCTACGAAGACGTCAGCATTCAGCCATATTCTCCCGCCGCGGGTACAGGCTTAAGTTCCCATGAATTAAATCAGCCAGACACTTATAAAGATGTAAAGGATACGAGCGCAGTCGCTATGTTTAAACTAAAAAAAGATCAGCGTTCAAATTTTCTTTTCGGCACATCCGGCGATGCAGACGTGTTTTGCCTCGCCTGGACAACCACGCCGTGGACATTGCCTTCCAATCTTGGCCTTACAGTAGGTGCGAATATCAATTATGCGTTAATCAACACATATAATCCATACACCTCACTTCCCAGCAAGGTTATTTTGGCTCAGCCACTTATATCCTCATATTTTAAACCGGAAAATGAAAATGGCGATTTAGAATCTTTTAAAGAAGGTAATAATAATATTCCCTGGAATATAGTGAAGGAATTTAAAGGATCTGAACTGGAAGGAATTCATTACGAGCAACTCTTGCCGTTTGAAGCGAACACCATTGAAAAGATTCACGAGGTAACACCCGGCGCCGATCCATTTAAAATTATCACAGGGGATTTTGTAACCACTGAAGATGGTACCGGCATCGTGCATACTGCCCCGGCCTTTGGTGCGGACGATTTCAAAGCAGGGAAAAAGAATAACCTGGGGATTTTGACCCTGGTGGACAGGCAGGGAAAATTTGTAGATGGGACCGGGGAGTTTAGTGGCCGTTATGTAAAGAATTATAAGGATGAAAAAGATTATACTGACGTAAACGTGGACATCGCGGTGAAGCTGAAAAAGGAGAATCGTGCATTTAAGATCGAAAAGTATGAACACAACTACCCCCATTGCTGGCGCACGGATAAACCGGTTATCTACTATCCGCTGGATGCCTGGTTTGTAAAAACAACTGCTGTAAAAGACCGGATGATCGAACTGAATAATACCATCAAATGGAAGCCTGCTTCTACCGGTACGGGGAGATTTGGCAACTGGCTCGAAAACATGGTGGATTGGAACCTGAGCCGAAGCAGGTTTTGGGGTACACCTTTACCCATTTGGAGAACCAGCGATGGTAATGAAGAAAAATGTATCGGATCAATAGCTGAATTGAAGCAGGAAATAGATAAGGCTATCGCTGCAGGTGTGATGAGAGTACCGGCAGATGATAAGGGTAATGTTAGCGAATATATTGAGAGACTAACTTCAGACCTGCATAAACCGTTTGTAGACCAGATTATATTATTATCGCAGTCCGGAAATCCAATGCATCGGGAACCAGACCTGATAGATGTTTGGTTTGACAGTGGAGCGATGCCTTATGCCCAATGGCATTTCCCTTTTGAAAACAAAGAAAAATTTAAACAAAACTTTCCTGCAGACCTGATTGCCGAAGGAGTGGATCAAACGAGGGGCTGGTTTTATACACTTCATGCCTTAGGCGCCTTGCTATTCGATAGTGTGGCCTATAAAGCAGTGATCAGCAATGGACTGGTGCTTGATAAGAACGGCAATAAGATGAGCAAACGGATCGGAAATGTCGTTGATCCGTTTGAAACTCTCGATATTTTCGGGCCGGATGCAACAAGGTGGTACCTGGTTACAAATGCCTCCCCGTGGGACAGCATTAAATTTGACCTGGAAGGTATTAAGGAAGCGCAGCGCAAATTTTTTGGAACGCTATTCAATACATACCAGTTTTTTGCTCTTTATGCGAATGTTGACGGCTTTTCATTTAGCGAAAAAGCGATACCTGTAAGTGAAAGACCAGAGATGGATCAATGGATCTTATCAATGCTTAACTCACTGATAAAAGAGGTGACACGGGCAATGGATGAATACGAACCTACCCAGGCGGGTAGGGCTATTGAATTATTTGTAGATCAGCATCTTAGTAATTGGTATGTCAGGCTGTCCCGTCGCCGGTTCTGGAAAGGAGGTTACGAAGAGGAAAAGATTGCTGCGTATCAGACATTATACAAATGCCTGGAGGTAGTCAGCCGGCTGATAGCTCCAATTGCACCTTTCTTTGCTGAATGGCTTTTTGGCAATCTGAATGATGTCACCCGGATGTCGGAGTTTTCATCCGTTCATCACACGGGGTTTCCACAGCCAGATGAAAAATTGATTCAGCAGGACCTGGAACAGCAAATGCAATTAGCCCAGGATATTTCTTCCCTCATCCTTTCGCTACGTAAAAAGGTGAATATCAAGGTGAGACAACCTCTTCAAAAGGTGATCATACCTGCCATTGATCCGAAGACCTCCCGCCAAATCGAAAGAGCGGGGGCTATTATTAAATCGGAAACTAATGTGAAGGAAATTGTTCTGCAACCCTCAGATGATAATTTTATCCGGAAAAAAGCTAAAGCCAATTTTAAAACCCTGGGGAAAAAGTTTGGATCAAAAATGAAATGGGCAGCCGCCAGGATACTGGAATTAAACAATGAAGAAATTTCAGCGGTTCAGGAGTCAGAATTTCTGCTAAATCCGCAATTTATTGTAAATGATGAAGAGCCTCTGTATATTACCAGTGAGGATATCGAAGTAACTACAAATGAGATTCCGGGGTATGAAGTAGCCGTAAAAGGCTTGCTAACAGTAGCTTTAGATATAGAACTAAACGATGATCTAAGAAATGAAGGGTATGCCCGGGAATTCGTAAATCGCATTCAAAACCTTAGAAAGGAAAGCAATTTTGAACTGACTGATAAAATAGTCGTGCAGGTGTCAGTTGATAGCGAGGGTAAGAAAGCGATTACTGAATTTAATAACTATATTTGCGCCGAAATTTTAGCAGATAATCTTGAATTTATCAGGACCATTCAGGATGGTACTCTTATTGAAGTTAACAACAACTCTTTAACCGTCAAGGTTTCAAAAAAGGAAAAAACGAATGCCTAAACAAAAATCAAAGTCAGCTCCGGCTTCCAGGAAACCGGCGACAGTAAAAAAAGGTGAAACGCCCGCGAAAAATTCAAAGCCTGCAGCCTCTGTTGCTCCTAAGAAGTCTGCGGTAAAAGCAACTTCGCCAAAAGGCACAGCTTCTGCTAAAAAGGGAGTAGCCGGCAAACAGGCGACAGCAAAAAAAGCTGTTAACAAAAAAGCACCTGCAAAAAATATTACTAAATCCGCACCGGCTAAAAAAACTGCTAAGCCTGTTGTGAATAAAGCAGCACCAGAAAAATTGGCTACCAGTAAAAAAGCAACGCCTAAGGCTCCGGCGAAAACAAGCAAGACAGCATCTAAGTCTGCCAAACCCGCTTCTCCGGCGCCTGCGTCCAAAAGCAAGAAAGCTGCGGCGGCGAAACCGGCAGAAAATAAAAAGCAATCAAAAACCACAATTTCGAAAGTAAAACCAAAGCCGGTAAGCAAAAAGCCAAAAAAACCGTTTGTGATGCCAAAAACGAGTACTGCAAAAGCCAGGAAATATGAACCCCAATTTGTAAAATCTGTGCTTGATCAGGCTCCGGAAGAAAATACTGGACCAAGAATGCGATACAGTGACAATGAATTAAAGGAATTCAGAGAATTAATTACCCGCAAATTAGATACTGCCAAAAAGGAATTAGGATACCTGCAGGGACTAATTACCCGCAAAGATGAAATGGGCGGCGATGATACTGATAACAGGTATATGACTATGGAAGACGGAAGCCTGAGTATGGAACGTGAGCAGCTCAGTCAAATGGCCAGCAGGCAGATCACTTTCATTGATCATCTTGAAAAGGCAATGATGCGGATTGAAAATAAGACCTATGGTATTTGCAGGGTTACCGGAAAATTAATAGACAAAGCACGGCTCCGTGCAGTACCACACGCCACTTTATCAATTGAGGCAAAAATGGGTATTGCTAAATAAAGTACCAACTTTTAAGGAGAACTATAATTCCGCAGTTCTCCTTTTATTTTAAATTATGTTTAGGAAACTTCGCACGGTAATCTATCATGCCCCGGATCTGAAGAAGGCCAAAGAGTGGTATACCAAAATCACCGGCGTGCAGCCTTATTTTGATGAAAGCTATTATGTAGGTTTTAATATTTATGGATGTGAGCTGGGTCTTGATCCTGATATGACTTCTGTAAAAAATGGAACGCGATCAGTAGCCTATTGGAAAGTGGACAAGATAGATGATAGCGTGGCTACCTTGCGAAATAATGACGCCAAAGTGATTAGCGATATTGCAGAAGTAGGCGGCATCAAAGTGGCTACTATCGAAGATCCATTCGGAAATGTGTTTGGATTGATTGAAGAGAATTTGCATGATGTATAATCCCCATCCAATTTTTGGATTATACATAAAACCTTCCACTGCGTTGAGCCGCCCAAAAGCCATGACTAAGAACTATAGGTTCGGAAAAACAATTCGTGTAATTCGTGTCCCAAATTCGTGTTTCATCCTCTAATAAATCCGTGTCATCCGATCCAATCAGTCGTCACAAGCCTCAATTTCGGAAAGCAGGAAAGCCTTTCTTTTAATCTCTATTTTTGATAAATGACAGATAATCATTTACGATCGCAATTCTTATTAAATACTGATATCACTTATTTGAATTTTGGCTCCTTTGGAGCGTGCGCTAAGCCAATTTTTGATGACTATCAAAATGGCAGTTAGAAATCGAAAGAGAACCTGTCCAATTCATGACAGTGCATGGACCACAGCATTTAAAAACGGCAAGGGAGGCGCTGGGGAAATATATTCATTGTGATGCCGATGATGTTGTGCTCGTAACGAATCCTTCTTATGGCATAAACATCATTGCCAAAAGTTTTCAATTACAGGAGGGAGATGAAATACTCAGTACTAACCTGGAATATGGCGCCCTTGACCGTACGTGGAATTACAATTGCAAAAAAGTGGGTGCAAAATATGTGAGGCAAAAAATATCCCTGCCACTTGTTTCTAAAGAGCAATTCATTAAGAATTATTTTGAAGGATTGACGGTCAGAACGAAAGCCATTTTTATCAGCCACATTACCAGTGCGACGGCCTTAATTTTCCCGGTGAAAGAAATTTGCGAAATGGCTAAAGCAAAAGGACTTTTTACAATTGTTGATGGCGCACATGCTTCCGGGCACATTCCTGTAAATATCACCGGGCTAGACCCTGATGTGTACGTGGGTGCCTGCCACAAATGGATGTGTGCCCCAAAAGGATGTTCTTTTTTGTATGTGAAAAAGAAGTGGCAACATCTGTTCGATCCGTTATTAATTAGCTGGGGATATAAGAGTATGAATCCTTCGCATTCTCAATTTTTGGATTATCACCAATTGCAGGGGACACGGGATTATTCGGCGTTTTTAACGTTCCCGGAAACAATAAAATTTTTACAGGAAAATAACTGGATGGAACAAGCTGCAACATGCAGGCAATTGGCTCAATCGAATTATCAGCGCTTCTGCGACTTGCTGGGTTCTCAACCACTGTGCCCTGTTTCCGATGAATTTCTTGGGCAAATGTGCAGCATTCCTATTTCTACTTCCCACCCTGAAGCATTGCAAAAATTACTTTTTGAGAAATACAAAATTGAAATACCTGTCATGAAACAAGATCAAAATATTTTCATCAGGTATTCTATCCAGGCCTTTAACACCCAGCAGGATTTGGATCAGCTTTACGGTGCGTTGAGTGAAATAATGGACGAGGGGAGTTGATGAAGAAAGTGTAAATAATGCTAACCAACTTATTAATAGATACGAAAAGTTATCAGTAAACTTTACCGGTCACCTTTAACAGCAAATTTATTGGCATCATATATTCACTTTTTCAAAATGGATTGCTGACGAACATCTCTGTTTTTGTAACCCGCCGTATTTTCTAACATACTCTTTATTTCTTGCATTTTCTCATACACGTCTTTTTCTTCGGGAGTAAAAATTTCTGCCCACTCCAAATCTTCAAAGTCCCGCAGGAAGCCATTTTTAAAAGATCCATTTTCATACGAACTATCTTTGTACAGATTGTAAACCTTATCAGCCTCGCTAAAATTTTTTGATAATAAGTAACCGAGTGCAAGATTGGTATAAAGAATTTTACTTGTGGAATCCACAGCAAGCCCTCTTCTAGCAGCCTCAATACTCTTTCCATATTGCTTTATGAAAAGCAGGCGAAAGGATAAATCATTATAGTCATACGATAGTTTCTTGGTTAATGCTTTATTTCCCGGGTAGTTTTTCGCCTCATTTTGCAACAACGCCACATTTTCTTGCAGGCTGGCAACCAATTTTTTCTGATCTGCAATGTCGGGCGATATTGAATTTCTAATAGCCCTGTTTAGGGATGTCGTTTTATCAAGGTAGTATAATTTTTTCTCCCCATCGGTAATACCTATTAATTTTTTATAGAGAAACATTGCATTACTAAAGTAAGCTCCACTATTTTTTTCTCCAAATTCTTCGCTGTCGTAATATTTTCCTTCAAAATACCTGGCAGCTTTCCTTAAGTCATGTTCATTTTGGCTCGATTTTATATCATCGAAAGTCAAAGAATTATTGTCTAGTTTCTCCCCAATCGTTAAATCCGGAAGCTGGATATTTCGCAAAGCTTCCTCAGTATTTTGAAAGCCAGAATATATCTTCCATAGTAACACGGTACCATTATTATTCACTGAAAGAATTGAACTATTGTCAATAAAGGCCGCAGTGGTTGCTAGGTTTTTATCCTGCGATGCATACACTGAATTTAACTTAAGAGGACGCACAGGTACCTGGTAAGCTTTGGTTTTTATAATGGAGTCGCCCCCATCTCGTTCAAATATAGAAATTTTTCCGTCTTGCTTAAACATAATTCTTTTCCAGTCGGGTGAAAGAGAAACAAACTCTAAATCATTTAAATATTTTGTTGCTTCCTTATTGTCTAATCTTGCGGACGTAAATTTATTAACACTTCCATCCGAATCACACACATCTATCTCTCCTGAGCGGTTAATAGTAACAATATAACCGTTCTGGGTAAATTGAGCTGCTACTATATTTGATCTGACTGCAGCCTGAATATTTCCAACGGAGTAAATTTTTAGGTTTGCCGGGTTATTAAAACTAAAACTATCCTGCACGAAATATTGACGGCTGTTTGGCGAAAAACTTATTTGCTCTACATTGGTATTATTGCTGTCTATAATTATTTTGCGCAGTCCGGTATTTTCTTTTAAACCTGAAATATCCCACAGCACTACAGCGGTATCTTTTGTGTTTGTATTATCGCGTGCCGGAGCAGTTACAAGGTAATGCTGGTTGGGGGAAAATTCAATTATTTTATTCTCGTGCATATAAGGAATTTTGCCCAATTCAATTCTTTTATTGTTAATCCGACCTGATAATGTCCCATCGCCTTCTAATTCTAAAATACTATCACCTTTTATGCTAAAAGCTTTTAAAGGCTTATAAGAATTGTTTTTGAAATCCGCATGTGAAAAAGAATTAGCATATGAATGGTCAAAATCTTCATCCATGGTTATGCTGTCATTATCTATCACGCCTGTATAAATTTTCCCGAGAGCATTATTAATGGCGAAAGTTTTTTTATCGCTGGAAATAAATAATGATGGACCTTGAAATTCAATCTTATTAAACGGCGTAATCCGTTGTTTATAAAAAATTTTATTTGCTACTTGCTTTTGTATATTGGAATCAATTATAGGATGATGGGAATTTTGCCAGGCTATTTTTTCTAATCGCAGAGCGGATACAGGATCGTCCTGGGCAATTTCCCTGGCCTGATATATTTGCGAAATTGCCTGGTAAAATTTATTATATTCGCTTTTGTCACTATTGTAGGTATTTACCAGCGCATCTATCACTGCATCTCCATTTTCAAAGTTCCCATTTTCTTTGTATAAAGCATTGTAAAATGGTTCCTGTTTTAACCTTGACTTTAAACCTTCAATTTCTACCCTGTTCCTTTCTTCCTGTACTCGCTTTCTTTCTTTTTCTTCGTTTTCAGCTTTTAGGATTGCTGCCTGCAAGTCAGACTGGGCCTTATTCTTTGCCATCAATTGTTGTTCGTTAAAAGAAATCAACAAATTTTCCTGCAGAGCTTTTTGTGTCACAAGATTTATATTTAAAGTATCATTCTTATATTTTAAACTGTCCTGGTACTGCTCGGCTATTTTGTTCCTGGCATTGATATTTTTTAAATCATTTTGGTGATACCATGAATAACCCAGGATAGGCAAGATGATAAATATGGCGATGATGGCATTCTTCAGATACTTATTATTTCTTGCTTTTACCCTGCTTGTTTCTATATAGTTTTGTACCACTTTATAGCTGCCTTGGTATCTTGATGCCCACTGTTCATTAGGCGGTTGACTTGCCTCCCAAAGCAAAGCATCATTCAAATCTATACCTCTTAGATACTCTCTTCTATTATTTACACTATCGGTAAGCCATTTAAACTTAATTGCAGATCCTTGCTCTTCATTCATCCATTTCTTTAACTTGTCCCACTGCCTCATCAGGCTTTCATGAGAAATGTCAATGATAGTGCTCTCTTTTAACTTGCCACTAAATGGAGTAAAAAAAGCGCAATCACGCTCCCGGAATTTGTTTATGACTTCTTTTACATCTTCAATTGCAATATTTTTTATTGAACGGCATACTTTAGTTAACTGTTCCAGGCTTTGCCGGCGACGTATTGGCACGTTTTCAGCATTTACATCAGTTAACGACTTGAATATTAACTCCGCAATTTTCTTTTGAGTTGCATTTAACTTTCCATACTCTTTATTGGCATGGTTTGATAAAGCATTTTCTAATGTTCCCGCCGCTTCATAGTCTTCAAAATCAATCGGGGTTGTTTTTTTGCTTTGTAGCCAGCTTTTATATGTACGCATCAATGCATGTTGTAACACGGGCAGTTGATCCAAATCTTTGTCGCTGTCATTTAATATCTGGTCAAGCAATCTGGCGCTGATCTTTTCTCCATTGAGCTTTACAGGCAGTTCAATCACTTCATTTAATTGTTGCCTGTTCAGTCTTGGAACTAAATATTGGCCTTCATTTAGGGTTTCCGGCAATCCATAAAATTTATTGCAGTTACCTATGTAATCTGAGCGCATTGTGATTACCACATATATAGGTAAATCATTTTGACGTGAAAGGGAGAGAAGCATGTTAACAAACAGTATGTTTTCATTCATTTGAATTTCGGCATCTGTATTTTCTCTTTTTATGGTAAAAAGCTCTTCGAACTGATCAATTACAAGCAGTAGGTTGCAGGATGTCTTTTCAAATATCGGCGACAGAAAATCGCTTACACCCTGCACGCCCTTTTCGTGAATAGCTTTGGAAAGCGCATCACTATAATTACCATCCGGCAGAAAATCATCTGGCACAAATTGAGAAGCGTGCAGTTCCGAACAAATAGATTCGGCAAGAAAAAGCAATGGATTTCCTGCAGGCCTCATAGTTGCTGTAAGCCAATGATCACGCTCATTTGTTAAAAATCCTGCCTTTAGTTTAGGAATAAGCCCTGCTTTTATTAAAGATGATTTACCGCATCCGGAACTTCCAACCACGCCTATAAATCGTGTAACATATAATTTTTGAAGAAGCTCAGCAATTTGTTTTCCCCGCCCGAAAAAGAGACAACTTTCTTCAGCCTCATACGGCCTTAATCCTACAAAAGGATTCTCATCTCCCTGTGTGTCTGCAATAACATTTGTTGCAGGTTGAATATAAGGTGTGCCCATAATTCAAATATTTATTGACCAAAAAATTTATAGAAATTGTAGAAGAAAAGAATTCACAGTATCGGGATTAAAGCTTAGGCTTTTACTATCGTCAAGCAATTGTGGTTGCAAAAATTTTCTCTTGAAGGGCAGGGAAAACAAATTGCTGAGCTTCTTCAAAAATTATATGTTACACGATTTATAGGCGTGGTTGGAAGTTCCGGATGCGGTAAATCATCTTTAATAAAAGCAGG
>MWWA01000245.1_pt1 | contig 15010 bp, 9 predicted proteins | sample 1047341 | NCBI WGS metagenome assembly MWWA01 (sample SAMN06349978, study PRJNA376086) | soil metagenome | isolation source: MS5-1 sample Antarctic (ecotone) soil | place: Antarctica | collected 2015-01-13
GGCGCAGATTGGTCGTCGATTGTGTGGTCAGAACGAATGGCGTGGTGTTGCACACCAGCAGGGGCAGGCGCGACATCAGGAGCAAAAACAGCCTGATGCTGCGTCGTGTGGCAGACCCAGCGGCGGGAAAGTCTCGCACCGAGGTGGGAGCTATCCGGGCGACTGGTGGGGATGAAGAGGAGCATTCCGGTGGTCGGCTGTGCCAATCCAGCGGACGTGTCTCGTCCCAAGAACCCGATGTCTGTTGAGCTTCCGAGGCGGTGCAGGCGGCCAGGGCGGTTCCATATGAGGTATGGTAAGGATTCGAGAGAAACGGGCCACTTGGACTATTTTAGCCCGTGAAAACGATTCTGTTGCGGGTAAAACGCAGTTTGCTGGGCATTTTTACTAGGAATCCAAGCGTGAGCCATGAGATTCTTGCTGGGAATCCGCCATAGAATGGCAGTTCTGTCGCGGATTAGCTCTGATTAGGGAACCGTTTGGCCTTGATTTTAGATAGCGGCCCGTTTGTACGTAATCCTTACCATACCTCCATATGGCAGAGAGCCGGGAACGGGCGCTGGCGGGCGTGTACGGGCGACGGAGCCACACGGGACGATTATACCATTTGGCTGGGATGCTGTGGATGATAGGTGGCTGACATGAGCGGGCGTATACTGGAGCAATCACGCTGAAAGGGGGCCGTATGACGAACGATGATCGTGTTCAAACCGTGCAGGATCTCATTGCTGTGTTGGTGGCGAGCTGGCCCGAGGGCTACGCTGGTGTTCGAGCGGTGCTGGAGGAGCTGGTCGAGGCACTGCCAGTCCAAGGACCGCACCCAGCGCGGATGGCGGCGCGAGACTATATGGCGCGGCACTGCCAGATGTGTGGTGCGTCGGTGTCACGAGTGACCGATGATACGGTGGAGGATCTGGAGGCGCTGCGAAATCGTGTGACGGTGCCGAGCGGTCCGCCGGAAATTCTGTGTAGCGGGTGCTATGTGCGCCTCGTCGAGGACGATGATACTGCCTGGCTGGCGGAGCTGCGCGAGGCTCAGCACGAGCGACCATTGGGACTGTTTGGTCGGCCAGTGGCAACGGTGCTGGCAGATAATCGTGACCAACGGCAGCGCGATCAGTCAGACCCTGCCCCGGCCCCGGATGCTTGGCCATCCGACTACGTTGAGGCGACCTTTGGTTCACTGCTCGAGCTAGAGCGTTCCCCGCAGGGCGCGTATGAGCGGCGCGATCCGCTGGATTGATGCCCAACGCGCAGGTGAAGCCGTGCTCATGACGACCTGATGATCCTGGGGAAGGGCCACTTTTTGGGCTGCCAAAACGTGCCCTTGCCCCAGACCCCATCCCACAAAAAGCAAAAAACCATCTCCCCGCGAGCGCCGCCGAGGGTTGCCTCGTTCCCGCTCTTCACCGTCTCAGGCCGATTTTTCGTGGCCAATCAATGCGCGGTTTTTTCTCCACCCGCAGACTCGGCCAGCCCGAGCCACCACGACGGCACAGCAGGCCGTAGCGGCCCCATATCCGCATCGTGCGACGGCTCGCCACGCTCAATCCCCGGCTGGTATGGAGCCCGGCCCCGCTTGACAGGTATGGTATAGTAATTACGAATGTAATATGTAATAATACGTAATTACATATATAAGGAGGCTCCTATGGCAACTGCAACTCCCGAGGCCGTCGCCGCTGCCGCCGAGGCGCTCCAGGCGGCTGGCAAGCGCATCTCAACCATCGCTGTGCAGGGCCACCTGGGCGGCGGCAGCTTTACCACGGTGCAGAAGTATCTGGAGGCCTGGCAGCAGACCCAGCGTGACCAGCGGGTGGCGGTGGTGGATGTGCCGTCGGCGGTGGTGGAGCGCGGCATGACCCTGCTGCGCCAGGTCTGGCAGGCTGCGCAGGCTGAGGCCAGCCAGGAAATTACCCAGACGCGGGAGGACACCGAGGCGCAGCTCTCTGAGATGCGTGACCAGTTGGCAGAGGCGCTACTGGCAGTGCAGCGGCAGGAGGCCGAGAACGCCGACCAGGCCCAGGCGTTGGTAGCGCAAGAGGCACAGGTGGCCACGCTCCAGGCCGAGCGTGATGAGGCCCGCACCGAGGTTCGCGTGCATGCCGCCCAGGTGTCGGCCGCAGTGGAGCGGGTGCAGGAGCTGCAGACCCGGCTGGATGCCCAAGCGAGTGTTAGCCTGGAACTGGCGCAGCTCCAGGGTGCCCACGGTGCGCTCCAGCGCCAGGTGGAGGAGCAGGCCGACACGATCCGCCGCTTGAGCGAGCAGCGGGCCACCAAGCCGCGCCAAGTCAAGCAACCGGAGTAAGGCGCGGCCCGACGGTGTTCCAGCGCCAGGTGATGATGTTCACCGCCGTGCTCGTGTTGAGGTAGCCCTTGATGGTGGTTTGTGCGGAACGGCTCCTGCACGGTGATTCTCTTAATAATCACGCGAGAGACCACGGGGATCTGGATAGGTGAATCCCTTGGTGAAGAGTCGCGCCATCTGCCTATCATGGAGTATACTCTGCGACAGTATCGAGGGCTTAAGTGAAGGGACCTGTATGTCATCTGCGTTGCGTCGGCTATCGCGTCTTGGGTTGGTGTGTCTCCTTGTGTCGTTTCTGCCACCATCAACGGCGGTGCTGCTGCCCGCTCCCGCTGCCGCGCAATCTCCGCCGCAGACCCGTTCAGCCACCCTCCCACCACCTGAACTGCCCCCGCCATCCTTGCCCCTCCCTGCTGATCGACCGCTCGTGGTGCCGACCGATGCACCCGGTGATGACGCCTTTGGCACCCTGATCAGTCAGGCTGCGCCCATGCCAGCCGCCGCCACGACCCCGGATGCTGTGCCGACCAGCACGTGTTCCGGTGACCTCAACAATGCATGGGCCTGGTGGAGCCGGAATAGCAATCAAGCCTTTGAGTACATTGATCGCAGCAATATCGATTTTACCGATCTTGATGGTGGGGCAACCACCGAAAAGCGCTTCTTTAGCACGGATGCTCAAGCGGGCGCCGTCCTGTGTATCCGACCAACCCAGGAAACATTGACCCCCAATTCGACGAGGTGGACGACTCAGTATTATCGCAGTTCAACACCCACCGGAACGCCGACGACCCTATTTGCCACTGTGACGACGACGTACCTTGGGACTGAGGCGAGCGGCGGTTTTTCGTATCTGGTATTCAATATTTCGTTGAATGGCAAACCACCGCAAAAGATCGTGAGTGACTGCAAACTTGAGCCATCGCTCTGTTATTTGTTAAGTCCTCTTGACGTTAAAAGTACGGGGATGGCCACGTTTCCAGGCGCCTGGATGGCCCGCGTGTCCCGCACCACTGGGACACCTCATCCAGATCTGCCAGCAGTGCTGATTGAATTGGCCGCGGCGATCGCGACTGCCAGCCCCAACCCGATCAACCGTGCTACGACTACGGCGATCACCGCGAGCTTTCGCTTCACTCCCTATTCCTCTTGGCTGAATGTCGGACAACGTCAATTTCATGCGATTCGGTTTGATCTGTATAGTCCCAGTGGCCAGCACCTGGCGGCCTTGCCTGCTGCGCAACCCATCGCGACGGCTGATCCGATTGCTCGCACCGTGACCTCTCAGCTCATCTGGAATAACACCCTCAGTAATCCAACCCGACCGATTACCGATGGAACCTACCTGCTCTCCTATTTGTTTGCCACCGGCGAACCGGCTCCTCAGGGACGGCCATCCGAGCCAGGCTTTATCCAGTTGATTTGGCCCCTCTATGTCGGGGTACCGGCGAGCCAGCTGCGGAATAAAGGCTCCTGCGACTATGGCTGTTCACCAGCCTCGTATCAGGTGGTCGCCGGGGATCCGGTCAATACCGCGTCCGGAAATTTCACGATGGCCGCAACAGATCTCACGATTCCGATGCTGGGTGAACCGCTGGCCTGGACCCGCGCCTACAATAATCACGGTCTCAGTGAGGCCAGTGTGCTCGGTGCCGGCTGGACCCATCCCTATCAGCTGCGCCTCATCCTGCCCGGTGCGCCCGAGGGGATTGCCAACCAGGTCACGCTGGCCGGACCGAGCGGCAATCGCTATACCTTTCGCAAACAAGGCGCGACCTATCAGGCGCTTGCCGGCATCTATGCGCGGCTGACGGGTGATGCCAACGGCTACACCCTCACGCTCCCGTCCAATGCAACCCAGCGTTTTAATCTGCAGGGACAGCTTATCACCAGCACCGATCCCCAGGGCCATGCGCTGACGTTCGCCTACTATACGAGTGGCTCGGCGAACGGCCAACTCCAGCGGATTGCCGATAGCACCGATCAGCGGTTTCTGACTCTGACGTACACGGGCACGACCCCGCTCACCCAGCGGCTGGCGACGGTGAAAGATCCGCTTAATCGCACGATCCAGTATGGCTATGATGGCACCGGTGTGTTAACCACGGTGACCGATCCGCTCAATCGGGTGACGCGCTACACGACCGAGGCAGGGTTGATTACGCAGGTGGAGTTGAACGGCGAACGCCAGCTCACTAACGAGTATGAACACAACACCGCTGACACACTTCCGTCGAACGCCACACCACCCGTCGCGCTGTTTGCCGCCTACACGATGGCGGAGTGGCCGCCCGCCACCTTTCGGCGCGTGATCACGCAAACCAATGGGCTTGGGGTGCAGACGAGCTATACCTACAATCCCACCGATACGCTCGTACGGACGAACGATGGCGGCAGCGTGTGGACTGAGAAACATACCTATCGCGCTGATGGCTCCCTGGAGCGGATTGAGCACCAGACCACCACGGGCTGGATCACCACCGAACAGGCGCAGTTCAATCCCCAAACCTTGGGGCGAACCACGACCACGGATCGCTATGGCACCGCCTTCCGTCAAGCCAGCAATGCGCTTGGCCACACGACGGCGCTGACCGATACGGTGAATGGGAGTGTGGGCATCACCTACAACCCCGCTAATCACGCCACGGCGCCCAATCAACCCGCCATCATGCGCGACTCGCTGGGGCGAGAAACCCGCTACACCTATGGGGCAGGCGGAGTGATTACGAGCGTGAAAACGGGGATTACCTCTGAGTTCCCCCTCGGTCGCACCACATCGTACACCTATGATATCCGCTATCCGGGCAAACACTGGCTGGAATCGACGACCGACCCGCTGGGCGCGACCACCACGTTTGAGTACAATGCCTGGGGCCAGCAGACGAAGATTACCAATGCCTTGGGACAATCAACCAGCATGGCCTATGATCCGGTTGGGCGGCTTAGTGCGACGACGAATGCGATGGGGCGCGTCACCCGCTACACCTACAATGCGGATGATACGCTGGCCAGTGTGACCGAGAACTGCACGGATAGTGTGGGAACACCGCTGGTGACCGGGGTATGTACTGCGCAGACGAGCGAGCGGAACGTGACGACCCGCTATGGGTATGATGCGCAGGGACGGCAGATCTGGGTGCAGGATCCCCTTGGACGGTACACCGCGACCCGCTATACGGCCGATAACCGGGTCCAGTGGACGGCGAAGAACCTCGTGGCGAATGGTTTCCCTGGCACGCTGCCGCTGCAACCGCCCGCCTACAGCCCAACGACTCCGGATCAAAATGTGGCCACCTTCTATCAGTACGATGGGATGGGCCACACCACGCTGATTACGCAAACGGGCTTTGTGACCGGAACCCTGGTGACCAATACGGCGCAACGCTGGGTGTTTAACCAGCAGTATCAACGGGTGACGAAAAACGAGTACGATGCCTTTGGCCGGCCCTTCCGGGTCATTCGGAATTATCAGTCTGGGCGTCCCCTCAATGCGGCCGCTGATGTCAATGTGACGACCACCTATGCCTATAGCGATGCGCCGCGGTTTGATACGGTGTGTGATGCCCTTAATCGCTGTACCCGCACGGAATACGATGCGTTGGGGCGCGTGAAGCGGGTTATTGAGCGCTACGTCAATCCTGCGACGGGTGATCCTGATGAGAATTTCATCACTACAACGGCCTACCGCGCCAGCGATGGGAATGTGGATTTCGTCATTCGGAACTATGTCGATGGCGTCTACGATGAGACGACCGATCGCGCGGCCGACCTGAAAACGCAGTATGCCTATGATTCGTGGGGTCGGCTGACCGCCACCACGACTAATGTGGACCCGACCCCAACGGCTGGGGCGACCGATGTCAATCTGATCAGCCGCGTGTTCTATGATGCGAATGATCGCGTCTATGCCACCCAGGATCCCCTCCAGCGGGTCAGCCGCACGCGCTATGACGCACTCGGGCGGGTCGTGGAGACGATCCAGAACTGTACCGGGGCGACCGCCACGCAGATCACGGGAAGCTGCACAGCCTTTAGCGACGGGGAACCGGACCGCAATATCAGCACCTGGCTGGGCTACACCGCCCTCGGACAGACGAATGCCGTCACCGATACGCTCTCGGCCAGCCAACGGCGCGTGTCGATCACGCGCTACGATGATCTGGGTCGCCTGACGATCAGCGTCCAAAACTGTACCCGGAATGGGCAACCGGTTGTAGCATTGTGTGATCAGCCCAATCCCGCCGATGAAACGCAGAGCGATACGAATCGTCGCACCACGCGGACGTATGACGCGGCGGGCAATCTGCTGAGCCAGATCAATCCCCGCGGCTTTCCGGAAACCTCCACCTACGATGCGCTCAATCAACCCCGCCGGTATACCTATCAATACAGCACGAACGGGAATACCCTGTCGCGCTATAGCCAGACCGATGGCAGCGGCACCCTGGTGTGGCAGGAAAATGAGATGGCGATTCGCAGCATCAGCCGCCGGGATGGGTTGGGGCGCACCGTGGCCACGATCGCGAACTATCAGGACGGTGTGAGCCAAACCACCGAGGCCGCCGATGTCGATGTGATCAGTCGCACTACCTATGATCTGGCGGGCCGGGCGATTGCCCAGCAGAACCCCGATGGCCAGCGCACCCTGATTGGCTACACGCTGGCCGATCAGCCCCAGACGATCACCGAGAATGCCGGAGGGAGCGTGCTCCCGGTCAACGTCCAGACCACGGCCACCTATGATCGGCTCGGTGGGCGCCGCATCCTCACCGATGCGGGCAGCCACACGCGAACATGGAGCTACTCCAGTGTAGGCCAGGCGTTGACGTTCCGCGATGGGTTGGGGCGTCAAACCACCTGGACCTATGACGTGGCTGGACGGATGCTAACGCGCACCGATGGGCGCGGCGCGGGGATGGCGCTCACCTATAGCTACAATCTGCGGGATCAGCAGACCAGCCTGAGTTCACCGGGATTGAGCACGGCGATCACGATGGATTACGACGCGCAGGGCCGACGCACGAGTATGATCGATGCCAGTGGCACGACCGCGTGGCAGTATGATCGCGCCGACCGTCTTACCAGCACGACCCAGCCTAATGCGGGAACGCTGACCTATCGCTATGATGCGGCCGATAATCGTACCCGCCTGACCTATCCGACGGGTGGTCCTGCGTTGACCGCCAGCTTCGAACTCGATAACGCGCCCGCCGCGCTGGTCGAGAATGGTACCCAGGTTGCAAGCTACGGGATTGCTGATACGGGCGACGTGGAGTATGTCTTTCTGACCGCGCCCACGCTTGTACGGCAATATACGGCGGACCGGTTGGATCGAGTCACCCAGCACACGATCACACCAGCGACCGCCAACCGGCTGCTGCCGAGTCGCGGAACGGCCGATTCCATGGCCCCCACGGCGGATCGCGCCGTGCGCCTGGATAGTCGCGTGATCCTGAGCAAAGCCGGACGGCATGAGCGGCTCGATGAATACCTGCAGTCGCTGGAACCGCCGATCGTGGTGCCGCCAGCCGGCGCCTATCGCCAGTACCTTCCGCTGATAACTACCATTCCCTATCAATCCTGGACGAACACCTATGATGGCCTCAATCGGCTCCTGAACGCCCGTTTCAGCGTGGCCAGCCGGCGCGAGGGAGCCAGCTATGACCTCGCCTCCAATCGCACCAGCCACATCCTTGACAGTACGACGACCGGGCCGTGGACGTATGATGCCGCCGATCAGCGCACGGACTGGATCGCTGATGCAGTGGGCAATGTGCTCAACGATGGGACGCGAACGGCCACCTTCGATGCCCTCAATCGCCTCACAAGCGTGACCCGTGCAAGCGTTACGACGACCTACACCTACAATGGCGATGGCCTGCTGGTCGCCAAAACCGTGGGTGGGGTCACGACGCGCTTTCTCTGGGACACCACGAATCCCACTGCCCAGCTCCTCAGCACGACGACGAATGGCGCATCCACCTGGTATGTCTGGTCGCCGGTCGGCGGTGGCGGAGAGCAGATCCTCTACGAACGTGGGGCAAGTGGTCGCCGCTGGTATGGCACCGATCTGACGGGATCCGTTCGCCAGACCTACAATGACGCGGGAACGCTGCTGACCAACCGATCATGGACCCCGTTTGGGATTGAGGTCGGGGGCAGCGGGCAATCTGGCATTGGCTACACCGGCGAATGGCAGGACAGCTCCGGCCTCGTGTATCTCCGCGCCCGCTGGTACGACCCCCAGCAGGGTCGCTTCCTCAGTCGTGACCCGTGGGATGGCAATGTAACTAGCCCGCAAACGCTCAACCCGTATGCCTACGCCCACAACCAGCCCACCCGCTTCAGTGATCCCAGTGGAAAATTTGCAGTTGGCGCGGTTGCAGGGGCGCTCTTTACGGAGTTTGGCACCGCCATGCTCGGTGGCATCGGGGGCGCAGCAGCGGCATGTTTCCTATCCATAGTCTGTGGTGTGACCGTTCTTGTGGGAGCCCTAGTCATTGGTGGAGTTCTATATGCATGCTATACGGGAGTTATCTGTGATACTACCGAGGTCATACCAGACGTCGTCGCACCACCACGCATTAACACCTGTGACTGGGTTTTACTCCCGGATGGGAACGACGAAGGTCCGGGTGGTGAGCCACCAACGGGGCTAGGCAAAGCTGTGCGTATAATAGCTATGGTTACTGTGATGACCACGCTTTTTGGTCCAAGTATTCCGCGTGCAGCTACACCAAAAGATGAGGTAACACCCACAGATAACAATAGTATGATTGATCTTTTTCACTATACAAGTTTTGAGAATGCACAATCGATAGGTACAACAGGTCAATACCTAAGCAGTGTGAAAGGTTTAGATGGATATGGTATATATCTTACTAATTATAATTCTGCAAATCGTCTATTTACACTCGATGAATTACGTAATGGGTTTTACGGTAAATCTAAATTAAGTGCAGATTTAAGTGGATTTATACATATAAGAATACCCAGAAATAAAGTACGAATCGTTCCTGAAGGAATATCTTCAAGTTCACCAAAAACTTTTTATCGCTTACAAACTCCATTTTCTAAACCTGACCAAGATAGATATAATTCTATTAGAAGTCAGTATATATTTTATATTTTACCAACATCTTCAGGGATTGCAGGAAATATCAATATTCAGCCTTATATTATAGAATATAATTATACAAAATTCCGATAATTATATAATTATTTTATGGAGCTTCATATGACCCCTATTTCCGATTATGAATTATACAATATTATTAATCATCCTCCACCTTTGTGGTTAGTAGGTATTGATATAAGTGATAAGAATCTTATTGCTGTTGATTTACAAAAATCAAATTTGCAATATATGATCGGGATACGAACAAATTTTCGTGATGCTTTGCTAAGTAACGTAGATTTTAGCTTTGCTGATTTGAGTGAAGCAATTTTTACTGAAGCGACTATTGAATATGCAAATTTTACAAAATCACACTTAAATAAAGCTTGGTTTATTGGTGCACAACTAATTGGCTCATATTTTGTTGGATGTTCGATGCAATTAACAAACTTTAGTTGTGCTGATTTAACAAAAGTTCATATCATTGATTCAGATATGTTACGTTCATGGAGTGCTGAGTCTGATCCCGCAATTTTTCAACAAGTTAACTTCATAAATAATAATATGAGTCAATGTGAATTTAGTGGAATATCTTTTCAACAAAGCCTATTTCGTAAAATACATGTAGAAAAAGCAGTATTTCGTCGAAGTAATTTCCAATATAGTACTTGGGAAAACAGTTATATTATAGATTCGGATTTTTCTCACGCGGATTTTTCTCACGCTTCACTAATTAATACATCTTTTATTAATACAAACCTATCATCAGTTGATTTTTCTCAAGCTAAGATCGATAACGTGGATTTTTCTCAAGCAATTTTATATCAAACAATAATGCCTGACGGTTCAATTATTTCATCATAATTACTCATCATTAATGGCCTGTGAGTATTAGTCGGACAGAAAACGGTTTTTGAGTAATTTGTCACGAATAATTGACATAAGTTGAAATATATTCTCTGATCGGATGTTGATCGGATCTTTTAGCTTTTTTAGATAGTCAGTTTTCTGAATTCTGATAGTATGCGTTGAGCGGGCCAGTGAAGCTCATTTTGTCGAAATTGTAGGAGTTTGCGTGACCTATCAGCTTAACCAACAGATCGCCGCCCAGCTTGGCGAAACACAGTATGTCCCCTTCGCCCAGATTGGCCGCATCATTGAGCGCGTTGGTCCAGAAGTGGCCCAGGCATTTGCAGATGAAGCCGTGGCCCTAGCTGCAGCTGGTAGCATGCTCACCCCCGATGGGATACCGCGCACCGTCGGGGGGATCTTCTTCTTTCTGGTACGACAGCGGGTCGATCCAGCTCTGACCAAAGAAATATTTCTCAGACCCGCTACCCTACGCTCGATGCAACAGGAGCCAGCGTCGCCTCAATCCCGACGCACCCCAGCCACCGAAGCCGCCGCGCCAAGCCGCTTCTACGACGAGTCCAGAGTCCGCGCTGCCGACATTTCAGTGGACAGATAAAGCGGCCATCTATACGGCATTACGCACGGAGAAAGGACGGGTACAGACTGTGAAAATAACCTTAATTGGCCGACCTGGTCACGTGGTCGAGAAACAGAACCTAGTGATCACCATGATGTCCCAGATGCAGGCTCCGGCGAGCTTTCCGAAAGGCGTTCCACAGCCGCCTGCGACTCCGACTGACTACACCATCTACATTGCGGCCAAGCAGTGGCAGAAGGTGGCTGAAGCGATGAAAAACCCTGAGGATAAACTTATCGTTGAGGGATTTGCGGCGTTTGATCCTGCACTAGAAGGCATGGCGGTGTTTGTTACAAACACGACCACCAAGCTGCTCCAACAGCAGAAAAAGTAATACTAGACAAACTAACAATAATAGATTACCATCATATTCATATGATAGTAAGAGCTTCTTATGATGATTGACCCTGATGAACTATTAAACAGTACAGACGCAGCTACCTATCTAGGTGTTACTCCACGGCGCATTTATGCACTCCGTGATAAAGGAGTTATTGGGCGTAAAATTGGTAGCGGAGGCTATTGGTTTTATACAAAATCCGAATTAGATCGTTACAAAGCCACGCGCAAACAAGGTCGGCCAAAAGGTTATAGGCCGCCGCCACGCAAACCCCGCGAGGAAAAAGAGAGCTAGGCGGTGCTGTGAACACCCCTAGCATGGACTGATTGAACCAGCCAACCAGCCAGCGCAAATTATACTCCACGCTGGCCTATCAAATGGAGAATAGGCACAATGGCAACACCTGAGCAGTTCCTGGCCGACCAAATCCTAACCAATGAACCAGTCCCTCAAACACCAATTCCGGTGGCTCCTCCAGCCGCCGTTACCCGCAAACCCAAGCGTAAACCACGGGTATCTACATTCGATTATGACACATTTATTCTCTCCGCTGCCGAGTGGGGTGAGATCGCCTTTTGGGGTGCGGCCTGGGCGCTCGATGCGTGGTTCACAGCCACCTTTATCTTGTTAGCCTTCAATCTAGCACTCCCCTATGGCATCCTCATTCATATCGTTGTCTCAGTAGTACAACAGCATCTCTGGAGGCTCGGCTGGCGTGAGCATGCACTGCCAGTTATCACACTCGCCACCGCAAATATTGGTACGAGCGTGATTGGATTATGGGGCTTGATGGCTGGCTGGTTTACCCCACGCACTCTCGATATATTCGGGCGAGTTATCTCTGTACCAGCTGCAACATTCCTTTTTTACTTCGGTATTGTCCTGGCCGTAGGTATTGCGATATTGCCAGAGCGTCGGATTAGCCGACATCTCAGCACATTGCTCAGTCGATAGAAAGCGAGACGGCATGATGGAATATCTGCTCTTATTTTTCTTTGCTGGCGGCTTTATGTTGATGGTGTTTAACACCTATCAACGTCGTCAACGCGCCGCCCATGATGAGGCAAACGTTGAGTCTGAGGTTGTTGTCTCAACGCCTGTTCCCACGCAACCAGCCGTAGCAACGTCTACACAGCTCCCACCGTTTGAGACATGGTGGAGATCAACAGTCAAAGATGTTGTTCACCTGATGATTGTTGGTGAAACAGGATCAGGGAAGAGCACAGCCGCAACAGCACTGTTAGTATGTCGAGCACAGATTGATCGCGTACTTATTCTTGATCCACACGCCCGTCCGGGCGATTGGGGCGGCTTACCAGCAATTGGACGTGGTCGGGACTATCCGGCTATCAACGAAGCATTTGTAGCGCTGGAGCAGGAGATGACAAAACGCTACCAGCTCGCTGCTGATGGTAAGCCCTATGGCCAATCATTAACAATATTCATTGATGAGTATCCAACAATTGCAGCCAACTGCAAGGGCGCATCACAAGCATTCAAGACGCTAGCCCGTGAGGGACGCAAGGTTGATATGCGATTAGTTGTCTTAACCCAAGATGCAAATGTGAAGACACTCGGAGTTGAAGGTGAGGGGCCAGTACGAGAATCATTCAGTCGTCTGCTTCTTGGATCATTCGCCGTAAAGACGCTGCCAATTGAAGCAGAACGTCAAACATTTCCTGCCGCGTTCGACTATAAAGGCGTGGTTACAGCAGTCTCAACGGTAGCACTTCCAATCTACGGAAAGCTCCGGGTTAATCTGGCGCGAGTATGGGGAGACCTACTAGAGCCAGCCGCTGAACAACCACTATCACTATCACTATCTCCCGCTGATGCACCCACTATTGAGCGCAAAACAGCCGATAGTGCCGATAGTGATAGCGGCGATAGTGCTACAAAACTTAGCGAGCGCCGAATAAAAGCTGTCCAACGAGCTGCACGTGCAGGAATGTCGCGAACACTAATTATTGATCTATTGGGCATCAGCCCGAATAAAGGTTATGTACTTCTTGATGAAATTCTGGGACCAGAAAAGAAGGATATTCCCTTACAATCCAGTGAACCCTTAGCAGCATAAAAGGTTCGTATGTAAATACACAAGAGTCAATTTCATTCTCTGAGTAACGAGTTGATAGACACCTAAAACCAAAAGCCGCCCCTGAAATTTCTTTGGCCGGAAATAAGGGCGACCCTGGTCAGAAGGTAATATCGATTTGATGCTCTATTGTAGCATGTCTTTTTAGACATGGCTACACGTGAGTGCTTATGTCAAGCATAACCACCCTGCTGCGGCAGGTCGTGCTCAAACACGATCCTGCGCGCCACGGCCTGATGCTGCCGCCCAACCCACGGGCTAAGTATCACGAGTTCGCCAGCGCTCCGACCGAGGAGCAGCTACGCCAGCATCTCGCCGGCGTGATCACCCTGGCCGCGCCCGCCACCTGCAACGACCTGGCCGGCTGCATCATCTTCGACATCGACGACCACGCGCTCGACAGCGTTCCGGCCCTGCTCGACGCCGCCAAACACCGCCAGCTGTGGGCCTGGGGCGAGTGGCATCCGGCCACCAACCGCGGCTACGTCTGGATCCCCTTCGACCGCCTCACCAGTGCCACGGCCCTGGCCACGCTTGGCGGTGCGCTCGTCGCAGCCACCGACCTGCGCCCTGAGCAGCGTCAGGACATTGACAACCGCACCGCCAACCAGGCGATCACGCGCCTGCCGTTTGGTCGCCACACCCACACCACTCAGCGCGGCGAGCTGATCTTCCAGGATGGCACCAACGCCGCCCTCGATGCCGACGTGGACGCCGCGCTGACACTCTGGGAGCAGCGCTACCAGGAAAACCCCGCCGACCAGGTCGCGCCCATCGCCCCAGCGCCCGCTCAGGCACACCTGCGCCAGCATCCCTCCAGCAGCCTCAGCGCCGCCGAGGTGCAGCGTCGCTGGAACGCCGCCCACGATGTGTGCGACATCCTCCAGGCCGACGGCGGACGGCGCTCCAGCCGCACCAGCTGGCACTGTCCATGTGGCCAGCACCGCAACGGCGACCGCACCCCAAGCCTGCTCATCCGCCCAGCCAAGAACGATCGCTATGGATCGCACATTGTGCAGGGCTACAGCCCCACCTGCGCCTTCCACGACCCCACGGACGTGTTCGATGCCTTCAACGTCTATCGCATTCTGCACGGCCTCAGCAACGCGGAGATGCTGCTGCATGCCCGCCGGGAACTCGGCTTGCTCACGCCAGAACGCGCCCCGGCCACACAACGCGACGATACCGGGCACTCTGACCACCACGCCCGACGGCGCAGCGTACAACCCGCTGAAACGCCCGCTGCCAAGCAATCCCCGCCGGCGATCAGCGCTGCCACGGTGCTGGCGCGGGCTGGTGAAGATTGCAGCCTCACGCGGGCAATGCGAACCCTGTTGGCCATCGTCGTTTCGCTGCTCGGCACGCGCCCGGCGACCCAGATTACACTGCGCACCCTGGTGGACAAAACGGGCCTCACACGGCGCACCATCCAGATCGCGCAACGTCGACTGGTCGAGGACGGCTATCTGACGATCACGCCCACCAGCAAGCGCTGTGGCGGCGACGATGCCAACCGCTACGCGCTCTGCATGGGGGGGGGGCGATCAAAACGATCGCCCCTTAAGGTTAAAGCATGGAAGGGGGGGCAATCCCTCCCGCCCGTGGCGGAATCGCCGCCGCACGTTGCGGCCCCAGAGCCAGTTCCCGTGCTCCCCGCTGCG
>MWWA01000246.1_pt1 | contig 14992 bp, 19 predicted proteins | sample 1047341 | NCBI WGS metagenome assembly MWWA01 (sample SAMN06349978, study PRJNA376086) | soil metagenome | isolation source: MS5-1 sample Antarctic (ecotone) soil | place: Antarctica | collected 2015-01-13
GGCAATCAGAAATAAAGGTACAGCCACTTGGAAATAAGGGTAATTGTAATTGCATCCAGCAAATTAAACGCATATCTACTTTGCGAACAAACGTTTCATTTTATATGGCGAGGTAAGGAGTTCTGAAATATGCGTGCTTCACAAATCGAAAAATACAACAGAAATATACCATACAGAAAAATTATTGGCGTTCTACCATGATCAATGTATCAGCCTTGCTCCTTTTTAAAAAATATTTGTAAAGCTGGTTTTTCGTATCGTTGTTGATATTTGAATTCAGTGAGTAGAAAATAATTGGGAGCGTATCAATTTTATTTTTCAAACCTGGCTGCATTACCCACCCGTTTATCAAAGTATCAATAAAAGGGAAGGCTATTTTTGATTCATCATATAGTTGGGCAAAAGAAAGCGTATCACTGTTTTTGAGAAGTAATATATTTTCCTTGAATTCCTGAAGGTGTAAATCTTCAATAATTTTTTTTGTTGTTTCCGACGTCAGCTGATTCACTTCTTCCTTGGTCAGATTTACCCGCATTGGAGTAAACCTGTACCTTTTCATACCGTGCCTGGCAAGCGTTGTATCAAATACTTTTTTCATGCTATCAGTTATCTGCATGCCGGAATAATATACCTTGATAAGGTATAAAGAATCCACATCTTTCGTTTCCCATTTTAAGATCTCATTACCATCCTTCTGGATAGGGTTAATTAAATATGTGGAGATATCTTTGTTGATCGCTGCTTTTTTATAAACCGTATAAAGAAAGTAAATACTTGGTGTTAATGCCAATACGCTGATAATGACAAACCACCTGCGATATTGCAGGGTAACTTTCGGATCAGTAAACGGCTTTTCGGGAAACTTTAAATACCGGGAAATAAGGTAGGTAGCCATACTAATGAAGATGGCATTGATAAAAAATAAATAAAAAGCACCGAAGAAGTAGTCCCAATTTTTAGTGGCAATACCGAAGCCTGCGGTACATAAAGGAGGCATCAATGCAGTAGCGATTGCAACTCCTGGTATGGCATTGGTTTGCTTATTACGCGATATGGAAACGATACCTGCTATACCTCCAAACAGGGCCACTCCTACATCAAGCAAAGTAGGAAAAGTACGAGCCTCCAGCTCTGGCGTCGGCTCAGCAAGAGGAGAAAGATAAAAATATATAATAGAAGCTAACAGGCTTATTAGTACTGACGAGGCAAGGTTATAGAAAGAATAGGCAAATAACCGTCTGTCATGAATGGCAACTGCCAGGCCGACTCCAAGAATTGGCGACATCAATGGAGATATTAACATAGCGCCAATAATGATAGCAGCTGAATTGGTATCCAGGCCAATAGATGCCAGAATAGTAGAACAGATTAAAATCCAAAAATTATAACCTCTGATCGTGATATTATCAGTAATTTCTGACCGTGCCTTATCAAAGTCAGCATTTTGCCTGATGTTAAAAAATCGCTCAACATTTATTTTCATATAGAACAATCAATCTATGAAGGATGCAAACATACCAATTGTCATTATCCTTTGTGAAGGTTATAAGAAAATTCAACAAAGAAAAGAAATCGTTTTTTAAAATCGCTGGCATAGCTTTATCAGATAGCAAAGCATGAAAGGGAAGAAGAAATTTGTTGTTATTCTTGTGCTTGGTTCTTTAAGCGCTCTGGGGCCATTTTCGATTGATATGTATCTTCCGGGTTTTATCGCCATTGCAGAGGACCTGGGTACGACAACTTCGGAAGTATCCCTTTCCTTATCGAGTTTTTTTATCGGAATTTCTGTAGGGCAATTATTTTATGGCCCCCTGTTGGACAGATTTGGTAGAAAAATTCCCTTATTTTTTGGCTTAGGACTATATATCGTTGCCTCAATTTGTTGTGCTTTTTCGAGCTCAATTTATTCACTCATCATCCTTCGTTTTCTACAGGCATTTGGCGGCTGTGCCGGCATGGTAGCATCAAGGGCGATCGTCAGGGACTTTTTTGAAGTTGATGAGATACCAAAGATCTTCTCTCTCCTGATGTTGGTAATTGCGGTGTCACCTATAATAGCACCTACTACCGGCGGTTTCGTCACACTCCATTTTGGCTGGCAATCAATTTTTATTATCCTGGCGTGTATTGGTATTATTACTTTATTGGGAGTCATTTTTGCGATGCCGGCTACGAGACCTGGAGATTCATCAGTTTCTTTAATGCCAGCCCCTATCATAAGAGGATTTCGACAGATATTTATTAATCCTCAATTTCTTACTTACGCATTTACCGGTGCCATTGGTGCTGCCGGATTGTATGCATATATTGCGGGTGCACCTTATGTATTTATGGAATTGTATGGAGTATCAGCTACCGAATTTAGTTGGATATTCGCCATCATTGCCGGAGGACTCATTACTGCAAGCCAGGTGAATACTTTACTGCTCAGAAAATATACCAGCCATAAGATACTAAAAGGGGCAGTGATCTGCCAAAGTGTTGCAGGCTTATTGTTAGTACTTTGTTTTATATCAGGCTTTGTAAATTTATACACCACCATCTTTCTCATATTTATATTTCTTAGCTGCCAGGGGTTTGCTTTTCCAAATTCTTCCGCTCTATCTATTGCTCCATTTATCTCAAACGCCGGCAGGGCCTCTGCGCTAATGGGAGCCGTGCAATTAGGAATCGGCGCTATCACCTCAGCACTTGTCAGTATTTTACATAATGAAAGTGCAATCCCTATGGCTGGTGTTATGGCTGGTTGTGCGGTTGTCAGCCTTACCATATTACTGTTGGGTTCCCGTGTAATATTTCAACCTCCTGGTGAGAACATAAAAAAGGAAGCCATAAAAATCAGCACAGCAGGGTAACGTTATTATTTTTTTCGAAATTCCAACGTACACTAAACTAATGTTATGTTACGTGTATTTTTTCGCATTATTTCCCACAGAGACAGAGAGTACACAAAGAATTTTCTTAGTACTCTTAGTGCCTTTGTGGGACATTTTACACTTAACTTAATAATAGTCATGCCCAATACTCCTTATATATCAAAAAGAGTAAAATGATAGCGCTGACCGCAAAATAACTGGGTCCAAATATCAGGTCTCAAATCAAATTTCAATAGTTGGTCACATTCTTGTGGCAAAAATCAACATGGAGAAAATTTTAGTAGTTGATGACGACACAGACATCCTGAAAATTCTTGAACTGATATTGAAAATGAATGGTTTTGAAGTAATGGTATCATCCGATGCAGATGACGTGATTCAGAGATCAGTTACTTTTAAACCTTCCCTGATACTGTTAGATGTATTTCTGTCCGGCAGCGATGGCCGGGACATTTGCAATCGTCTGAAAAATTATCCTCAAACAAAAGATATTCCTGTAATTATTTTCTCAGCACACTCCAACAAAGAAGAAGTTTTTAGTTATTGTAATGCAGACGATTTCATTAGTAAACCTTTTAATATTAATGATCTTGTAAAAACGATCAGGCATCACCTGCCTGAAGTAGCTTAAGGTTACTTCGCCTTCAGGCAAATTTTTCCCAATTCAGCTTCCCGGTTCTCTATTCAGATAGTTAAAGTATTTTCATCTTTGCTACCAGACAGACATAAATAAAAAAATTTACAATGAAAATAATAGCATTGGATATGGATGGTGTGTTGGCGGATGTATATCCCGTGTTTTTAAGTTTGCATTCCACTGAGGTGGGCAGACAAATCACGATAGAAGATGTAATGGGCGTCCCAGAGCGTGACGCGTTCCCACATATTTTAAAATATGTTAACCGGCAAGGATTTTTTAGGAATGCACCTTTGATGCAGGATGCCACAGAGTTTGTCAGGAAATTAAATGATTCCTATAAATTATTTATTGTTTCAGCCGCAACGGAATTCCCTTTAAGCCTGGCGGAGAAGCAAGCCTGGCTGCAGGAGCATTTTTCTTTTATCTCCTGGAAACAAATGGTTTTCTGTGGGTCAAAAGAAATTATCAGAGCTGATATCATGATTGATGATCATTTTAAAAACCTTGATATTTTTCCAGGTAAAACCTATTTGTTTACCCAGCCTCACAATCAGCTGGCTAATCCCGGAAAACACACAAGGGTAAATAACTGGAAGGAAATCGGTGAATATCTCCTGGCCTGATTTTTTATTAAATAAACTGCTATTAACTGTGTTCCCAATCATACAAACAGAAAGATTCCTTCTCCGGGAGATAGTAAAGGGAGATCAACAAAAAATTTATGAGGGCCTTTCACACCCTGATGTCATTAAGCATTATGGAATTTCTTATAACAGTTTTGAGGCAACAGCCGGACAAATAGAATGGTTCAACAATATTTACCGCGAAAAGACAGGAATATGGTGGGGCATTTCTTCCCGGCAGTCAACCGAACTGATAGGAGCTTGCGGTTTTAATACAATTTCCTTTGAACATTTTAATGCACAGATAGGGCACTGGCTTCTTCCTGCACATTGGCGCCAGGGGATTCTCGCAGAGATTATGCCGCAACTAATCCGGCATGCTTTCGATGAGTTGCATCTTCATAAAATTATTGCCGAAGTAGAAGTGGAAAATATTCCCAGCAAAAAGGTGTTACTAAAATTCGGGTTCCAATACGAGGGAACTTTGACAGAGTGTGAATTCAAAAATGGAAAATTTATTGACCTGGAATATTACGGATTAATTGTCTGAACCAATCATACCTGTTGTCTGAATCACGGATTAATGAGATTAAAGGATTACACGGATTGTGAGCAATGAATTGAAGTTCTGTGGAATCAATAAATCCGTGTAACTATTCAGTGCCCAATTTAGCGATAAGGGATAGCGCATACAAAACATTTTGTTTGGATTTGATGGTGGTATCGATTACCGATCTTAAAATGACGAATGCATCTGCACCTCCATCGGATTTAAACTGACCGGAGATTTTTTGTTTCACTTTGATATTTCTTATGGCTCTTTCAGAGCCGTTATTATCGGGAGGAATTTTGGGATGGTATAAAAAATACAGGACATATTGTTGATGTTTTAGTAAACTTTTTTGAAGCGTTTTTACCTTCTTATATGTGGGATCAACAGGAGCATTAAGTAATTCCATCAGCCTTTCCTGCAGGTGCTCCCTCTCAGGGCTTACGCCATAATATTGTTGTAGAGTTAACTGCTTTTTCAATTCAAGCGCCTGCACAATTAATGTTTTCATTTCTGTAGCCCACCGGCTTTTCGGGTAAAGCTCAGCCATATATTGTAAATCACGAAGTACGTGTGACATACAGATTTGATGGTGCATTGCCTCACAATTGAAATGACAGGCAAACCTGTCGTGAAGCAAAATGGTATTGGGTAATCCGTTAGCAAAATTATCTTCGATGGTTTTAAAACCGCGATTATCGGAGTGTGTAATAAAAGTGAGGGCATCATTTTGCCATGTCCACATCCAGTCCTTTTCACCATTGACTTTCACACCGGTTTCATCAGTCCCTACAAATAGCGATTTACTAATACGTTCTTTTATTTGTTCATAATGCGGTAAGGCTTTTTGGGCGAGCCGCCTTAAAATATTATTGATACCGCCCACGCTTACGGGTAAGCACATTACATCTGTAAAAAATTCTTTCATCCTTTGATAGGGCAGATATTGTCTTGCATGCAAGTAGCCACTTAGCGCTTCTGCGTTGGGGCCATATTGCACTTTGGCCGTAAGCGTGGAAGGAAAATTACCCTCGGTATTATGGCCGCATGTACAGGTTTTACGATACACCCGATGCTCTATACACACAGGCTTTATTACCGGAATATCTATAAACTGGCGGCTTTCCATCAATACTTCAGGCACATTGCATAAATCTTTACCACAACCATTGCAAAAGCCTGGCATGTGCGCAACAACAGTATCAATAACGGCGCAACACTCAAGGGTTCTGCCCTCATGGCCTGGCTGGCCACCGGCTTTCTTATCACTCTTTGGCCGAAGGCTTTGATTTCTTAGCGGACGGTTTTCATCTTTTGATGGAGGAATAGAAGAATTGCTGCTGTTCTTTTTATTTTTATAAATGGAGAGCTCATCTTCCAATAGGCTTACCCTTTTCAATAAAACATTATTGATGTTTTGCAACTCTTCTATTTTTGAAATAAGGGTTTCTATAAGAATTTTCGTGTCCAGAATGGGAATGTTTTAAAGACACAAAGAAAAATTATAAAAGTCTTAAAATCCAATAAAGACAAGGGTTTTAATCAACATAATCCGTTTTTTTTAAGCTAAAAATGTGCACAAAAAACAGATTTTTTAAAAACACTATAATTAATGTGGATAACCCCCCTGATTATTTTGAAAAATAAAAAATCAACGTATTTTCGAGGGTACTGAATAGTTACAAAAAAACAAACATGACAACGGCCATAAAAAAAGCATTATACTTAGCCGTCAGCCATACGCTTTGTTCTGCCCGATGTGGTTGTTTGGCACCGAGATTTTGGCCAACCAATGTCGCTGCTGCATTACTTAAACCCCATGCCGGCAAAATAAAAAATACAACATTGCGGATAGCTACCTGGTAGCCGGCGCTGGCATCGGTGCTTCCCGTAATAGAAACCAGGTATGCAATAAATATCCAACTCCCGCTTTGGATGAAGAACTGAAGTGTAGCGGGCCACGCTACGCTAAATAATGTTTTTATAACAGGCATATCCCAGTTAAAATGCCGCCATCGTAATTTGATCGTTCGTTTTGCACTGAACAAATGATAGCATTGATAAAGTACGCCAATGCTGCGTCCGATGGTAGTGGCGATGGCAGCCCCTTTTAATCCTAATTGCGGAAACGGCCCATAGCCATTAATGAGCAATGGACATAAAAAAATATTGATGAGACTGGCGATCCACAAACTACGCATTGCCATGGCTGCATCTCCCGCGCCACGAAAAATACCATTGATCAGGAACAGTAATATGATAGCAACCGACCCTCCCAACATGATCCGCGTGAATATAGTTCCGTCCCTTATCACTTCCGGTCTGGCTCCCATAATTTTCAATACATCGGCTGCGAAAATGACTCCTAAAATACTGATGACTACGGTCACCAGTAAAGCAATTAATAAGGATTGCGCCCCGGCGTGAGCAGCAGCATCCGGATTCTTTTCTCCAATGCGTCTTGCAACTACCGCAGTAGCGGCAGTACTTAATCCTATTGCAATAGTGTAGATTAATGTAATGACGGCTTCCGTTAAGCCCACCGTAGCCATCGCTGCATTTGCATTCGGCAAATGGCTTACAAAATACATGTCAACTACAGCGAAAACAGATTCCAGGCTCAGTTCCAGGATCATGGGAATTGCGAGCAATACAATAGCGCCACGCAAACTCCCTTTCGTATAATCATGCTCCTCACCTTTCAATGATTGTTTTAATAAATCGTAAAATTTAGAAAGCTTACCAGGGAATATTGACCGAATCATTCAGATGAGATAAGCTGCAAAAATAATTCTCAATCGAGTTATACAACTATTTTGTAGGTGTTCCTTAATCGCTTAAGGAGATCACCTTCAGCATTCTCAAGGAAACAGTACATGGAAAAAGTTATTCAGATTAATCTATCAGCGTGTAATCATTTCTGGGACGGACTGAGATTGATATCTATCCTGACGCGTATCTAAATTAGCCTCAGACCAGGCTTTTTCTATTTCAAGTCCAGTCATTAAAGTTCTTAATTTCCCTCGTATGATAATCACATTCCCGGCAAAGGCATTGCTTCGTGAACTTCAATAGAGCAATCCGCATTCCATGCCAGATGAGGATGATCCTGCAGCAATTTCTTTGCCCCCTCCATATTTTCTGCCTGCAGGATGGAATAACCAGCAACTCCTTTATTACTGTCTTTACTTTTTCCATCGGGGCTTAGTCCCTGCCCGCCCATTAAAGGCGAACCCATGTCAACTAATTTGTCTCCGCATTTCTGCGACCATGTCATCCAGGCTTCCATTCCCTTTGCCTGTTCTTCCTTTGGCACACTGGCCATTTTTTTCATTGCATCTTCAGGAGCATGATAAATAACAATAAACTTTTTCATCTCTTATTTTTTAAATGGTGATAAAATTATTTGTTGGAATGAAGGCCGATGGAATTTCCTTCGGTATCAGTAAAAAAGGCCATGAAACCGTCGTCGCCAATAGCTGTTTTGGGCATGGTAACAGTGCCGCCAGCCTTTTCCACTTTGGCAAGCACTTTTGACAAATCAGGATTGGCATTCAAATAAATTTTTACGCCTGATTTACCGGGCTTGTGCATTTTACTTTCTGCCAGGCCACCATTGGCTTTACCACTTCCGGGTTCAAATGGAAAGAAGGCCATTTTCATTTCCATCATTTCCATTTCTTCCATTTTTTTAAGACCAAAAATCGTCTCGTAAAATTTTTTTGCCCGCTTGATATCTGATACGGAAATTTCAAACCAGTTGAGACTGTTTTCTTTCGAAGTCATAATATTTAAATCTTAATAGTTAATTAATAATAGCAAGGATCTGTTTTAAATGAACCGCCAGAATAAAAATTAATTTTTTGGAAACCCGGCGTTTGCCATTACTTCTTCGATCTGCAAGGTGTGCCTTTTACTATGTGCAGCCAGGAACAATAACCCCTGGTAGGCATCTATTTTTCCAAAAGGCAAATCCATATAGTGATTACGCAAGTCGTCTTCAGTTGATTTAATAAAATCAATCACCTCGCCTCTCCTTTGCTTATAGACTTCCAGCGTTTGTTGCGCATTTCCAAACTGGCCTGTTGGCTTCATCGGATCCTGGGTTTTCACGCGGTAACTTCTGTCGCTAATCATTTGAATGACGCCCTCATCCATATTCTTTACTTCGCTTCTTTTCGAAGGATCTGCTGGTTGCTGAAGACTGCCTTTAATCATGTCGAAAATACCTTTTTCAGTAATCGTTATGTGCTCAATACATTCCGCCACACTCCATACACTGTCTGCAGGTTTCCAGTCCAACTGAGATTGCGACAACCCTTTTACATCAGACAATAATTGTTTTCTCGTTTCTTTAAAATAATCGAGCGCATATTTTCTTTCTTCCTTCGTAATTGTTGAATCTGCAGTTATGAAACTGAATAGCATAACAATTGCAAATAATCCAAAAAACTTTTTCATAAATAGACGTTTAGAGTTGAAAAATAAATTAATCACTTGTTACAAGTTACATTGCAAGTTCTTGTATTTCCCTTACTTCCACAATACAATCATGCTCCCGGTACTATGACGAGCCGCTAATAGAAATTTGGACAAAAAATAAATGTTTTTAAAAAAATTTTTCGCTTTGAAGCAATTCCTTTTGCAAAACATTTTTTCAAAACACTTCTGCCACTAACCAAAAATTCTGCCTCTAACCACCAATCCTTCCCACACCCGTCCTCCCTACCCGAATGGAAAAATATAAGGTGCAGTATATTTTCATTACCACGTGGCAAACTTCTACAGCACGCCGTCATTTGAGTTGCCACGAAGTTTTCCGAAACGGCTTTCAAACTCAAATCCTTCACTGGAAAACTTCTTACAATGACGGGAGCAGGGGGTTTTCGCGAAGCATAGGAGTCGAAATTTAGAACCTCACACCCGTCTGCGCAAGTCACATGCAAATTAGCAGGTCCACTATTTTTTCGCAAAGCCCAGTCCTTTTGCTAGCAAGGCTTTTTTTAATTTTGGAATCGAAGTTTTCCCAAGACCATGAAGTTTCAGGATCTCGTCTTCACTGTATTTGGCTAATTGAGAAAAATTTTTAATTCCATTATTCTGCAATGCCCGTCTTGCAGGAGCAGATAATCCGGGTAGAAAATTTTCTTTTTGTTCACGACACATTTCCATGCGATACTGTACGATTCTTCTGATCAACTGTAATGGCATGGGTTCCCCCAGCGGAAACTGTACTGATCCTTTACCTTGTTTATATTTCAATAATTCTTTTTCGAAGGCTGCATGACCCGATGGCGTGGCATATAAACCAAACGTGTTTATCATACCCGGCAAAATAGACTAAGGTTTTTGAGTTATACTTGTAAGCAGGCATTCCATAACTAATTGTTTCTTCTGCATCGGGGGCTGTTTTTTTTATCGAGAAGCGAACCTCTTCTAATATCTTTTGAACATGTTTCGGAAACTGCGAAATGTATTCATCTACATTTCTTGCTTTTTCTTTTTTTATCATTTTGTGTATTATTCCTGAGATTTAAACTATTCAGCATTCTCCAATTTTTCAATATCAAATTTTTTCATCTGCAGGAAAGCCTTCATCACTTTCTCTCTTTTTGATGGGTCGTTCATTAATTTACCAAGCACGGAAGGAACAATCTGCCACGATACTCCGTATTTATCTTTCAGCCATCCGCACATGCTTTCCTCACCTTCCCTGGTAAGCGAGTCCCAGAAATGATCTATTTCCTGCTGGGTATCGCATGGCACTACTATTGAAACACCTTCGTTGAAAGTGAATTCATGCACACCGGAACTATCCATGGCAGAAAACAATACATCATTTAAAGTAAACTGCGCATGCTTAATATCCTTCTACATCAGGTTCTCCTTTTTCATACTTGCTTACTAATTTGATTTCAGAATTTTCGAAGATAGAAGTGTAAAAGTGTATGGCCTGCTCTGCTTTACCGGCATTATCTTTTGTAAACATAAGTGAAGGAAAAATATTCTTACTTTCATCTTCATCCTTCATCAATTGCCAGTTCACTCCATATACGTCCTGGCACCATCCATATTTTTGGCTCCACGGATATTTATCCAAAGGCATCAATACTTTGCCACCTGCTGATAATTTTTTCCATTGTTCTTCTAACTTTTCTTCTAAGTGATGAAAAACAAAAAAGGAAATGGATGGGTTTATTTTAAATCTTGGCCCTCCATTTAGTCCCATAAATTGCATACCGTTCAGTTGAAACATCACTACGTAATTGAAAGCTTCCTCTGTATGATCAGGAAAATTTAAATAAGTGCTTACCCTGGACATCGTTATAATTTTTAAGGTTCATTCGAGTTTGTACTGTAAAAATATCTTCAAAAAATCTTTTTGACCATGTGCGTATAAGACAAAAAAAGAGTGAAATGCGACATTAGTGCACATCAATAAGGCGATATGGCTAAATTTCCTTCCCGGCCTTTCATTTCAGCGAATTACTAATCAGGCAGCTCACTTTCATTACCCGGGGACAATACTTCTGAAATGACCCGGTGTCAGCAGAACGAACTGCTATGACACTACAAATTTATCATTCATCTAAATGATGACTGCTTTTGAAAGAGTCAGAGAAAATAGATGCCTTCAGCAGTGCGTATACTGGCTGCAGCTTCGGCAATCCTTTTTGCATATGTAAACTTTCGTGGAGCTTCTGAAACCGGCAAGATCGGCAACATGGTGACAATGGGAAAGATCGTTATCCTGCTCATTTTTATCGGGTTCGGATTAGAGATGATCTTTCATCGGGCGGATTGGAAAACTGCATTTACTCCTTTTTTTCCCAATGGTGTTGGAGGTGTATTCAAGGCGATGGGATTAACTTTTATTGCTTTCCAGGGATTTGAAATTATAGCCCAGAGTTCTGAAGAAATTCAAAATCCTAAAAAGAATATTCCATTAGCCATTTTCTTTTCGTTGGTGATAGTGGTTCCGATTTACCTGCTTGTAGCATTTGTTGCCATCGGTACTGTAGATACTCCCGTGGGAGTGGCACCATGGGATGTATTGGCTGAGGAAAAAGAAACCGCCCTCGTTGGTGTGGCCCGAAATTTTTTTACAGGTGGCGGTATTTTAATTTTAATAGGCGGACTGATGTCCACTGTTTCAGCGTTAAATGCAACAATATATTCATCTTCCCGCGTTGCTTTTGCCATGGGACGCGATCGCTATTTCCCCTCCTTTTTAGGAAAAATTCATCCAAAGAAATTTACACCGCACTGGAGCATACTCTTGTCACTGTTCATTGTTGTTTTAATGGCTGTTTCATTACCGATAGAAGATGTTGCCAGCGCTGCGGATATTATTTTTCTACTGCTTTTTTTAATGGTGAATATTGCCATGATCAAGCTCAGGAAGAAAAGGCCTGATCTTGACCGGGATACAAAGTCCCTTTCTTTCCTTACGTTTCTATACTGGCTATTGTGTTGCTGCTTTTCCTGGCAGTGTACATGCTTGACTACAGTTTGCTTGCCTGGATCATCACTATTGTCTGGGTAGCCTTTGGCCTCCTGATCTATAAGACTTACTCCGGTAAACGCGAAATCGCCTACACCAGAAAAGTTGAAATATTAGATCAGCTTTCCAAAAAACAATACAGCATTCTGGTTTGCTTGTCGGCGTCTGATAATGTATCCAGTTTATCCAGCATAGCATTTGCACTTGCAAAAAAACATGATGCCCATGTAATTTTTCTGCACGTAGTGGAATTAGCTGATGGCACCAAATTGCAAAAGGGTTTGCAAACTTCGCTGGACGAAAATCAATTTTTACAGGGAGGCCAGGGAGCTCGCTGATAAACATAGTATCCCATCAAAATCAATCATCAAAATTTCTCACAGAATTTCGCATGGCATTATTGATGCCGCTGAAGAAGAGAATTGCAATTTTATTTTAACCGGCAGGAAAAAACGAAGCACCCTTGGTCACAGAATTTTTTCATCCGTAATGGACCATGTTTTACAGGAAGCCACACATGACGCGGCAATTTTACATGGTGAAATAAAATCAGCGGAAGTGAGAAGGATCCTTATCCCTTTCAGCGGTGATATTCATACGGAATTTGCAGCAGAAATGACGCCGGCGTTAGTTGAATTCTTTGGCGCAAAAATTACCGTCGGCATTGTGTTTAATCCTGATACAACTTTGGAGCAAAGGCAGCAACAAATTGATCAGATGAATGATCTCATTGCCGGCAGTGAACTCTCGGCAGAAATAGAAACGGTTGTCAACTCTGATATTTTGCAGGGCGTGATCCGCCTTTCTGCAAATTGCGATCTATTAGTAATGGGTGGTAAAGCAAGAGACTATGTAGAATTGTTTTTTGCAAAATCATTAGTTACCGAAATTACTGAACAGGTAACGTGCCCTGTACTCTGGTTAAAAAAATATGAGGAAAAAGCATCATTGCTGAGCTCTCTTTTTAAAAAACAAATTAACTAAAGAAGGCAGGTATGAAATCAAAACTTCAGGATCAATTTTCCAAATTATTAGACAACCTTATTGCCTATCTGCCCAATCTGCTTGCGGGCATTTTGCTCATTTTGCTCGGGTGGCTGGTGGGTTGGATCATCAAAAGATTGATCATCCAGTTTTTAGTAATTATGCGTGTTGGCCGCTTTTTAAAACGTTCCCGTTGGGAATCAGATTTTTCAAAAGCTGATGTACGATATGGCATTTTTAATTTTATAGGAAATATCGGTTTTGCAGTCGTATTTATCATTTTTGTTGGAAATGCATTATTGATATGGAAGTTGAATATTTTATCGGGATTACTAAACAGGGGAGTGTTACTTATTCCTAAGGTCATCATTGCATTTATCATTGTAGTGGCTGGGTGGCTGCTGGCATCCTGGGTTCAGTTAACGGTGCTAAAAACCTTGTTTAGGGAACAGGTACCAAGAGCTACTTTAATTTCAAAATTTATTAAAAGTATGCTGATACTTTTTTTTGCAGCGATCGCTTTTGTAGAAATTGACATTGCACGTGAAGTAGTTATTATAGGATTTGCAGCTATATTTATAACCCTCTGTATAATTTCAATAGCAATCGTTATCTCAGGAAGAAAAGATTTCTTAAAGAAACCTGAAGAAGGAGTGAGAGGTATTGTGCCGAGAAAAGAGTAAAACAGCAACCCTACCCATTATTCGACTCCATTGATACATTTCTCCGCAGTAATATTTCGCATACACATTCATCTTCTGATTTTTTATTCATTCATATCATTAGCTTCTACATGAGCAATGTATATCTGTGATTATCTAATTTTTTATCAGCAGGATCAAACCAGTATTTATGTAAGTTTGTTAAATAGTACACAGTATAAAAAAGAAAATACCTCGCGGTGTTAACATCTTTGCGTAATAGCATGGATAATTTTCATGACACTTTTCAATTATGTTGCTAACAATTTATTCATTGATCTCACTTTGTTACTGGGCATTTCTGACTCTGTGGTTGTTGATCAATGGTCGTAAAATAAAATATGTTTCAGCCATTCAAAAGGAGGGTACCCAACCGGAACCGTCTGTGAGGATTATTATAGCTGCAAGAAATGAAGAAAGTGCGCTGGCAGAAGCGCTGACAAGCGTATGCAATCTCGAATACAGCAATTATAAAATAACAGTCATCAATGACAGGTCGACTGATGATACCGAGAAGATACTTGCTGATCTGAAAGCAACATCTGATAAGCTGACTGTAATAAATATTGATACGCTTCCTCCTGGCTGGATCGGGAAAAATCATGCGCTGTATGCGGGTGCGTTAGCTGCTGAGGAAGAATACCTACTCTTTACGGATGCAGATGTATTGTATGAAAAAGGTGTATTGAACAGGGCCATGAACTATTGCCTGCAACACCAACTTGACCACCTCGCAATATTGCCCGGTATTATTTCTTCATCCGTAGCATTAGACAGCGTCGTAATGACATTCGTCATTATGCTCACAGCGGTGCAAAGGCCGTGGGCAGCGAAAAATAAAAATGCAAAAACATCAATGGGTGTTGGCGCATTTAATTTCGTTAAACGGGAAATGTATGTGAAGGCCGGCACGCACCAGGCAATCGCGATGCGGCCGGATGACGATTTGAAACTGGCTGCACACATTAAAAAAGCAGGTGGAAAAACTGATGTACTCTATGGCCAGGAAACTCTACAGGTGGAATGGTATGCGAGCTGTCTCAGATACAGAGCTGACGCGGCCGACGACTCCTTACGTGCTATACTCGGGTGTCGCCGTATCAGTTGACAAAAA
>MWWA01000247.1_pt1 | contig 14985 bp, 11 predicted proteins | sample 1047341 | NCBI WGS metagenome assembly MWWA01 (sample SAMN06349978, study PRJNA376086) | soil metagenome | isolation source: MS5-1 sample Antarctic (ecotone) soil | place: Antarctica | collected 2015-01-13
GTACAAGGAGTAAACCTCCTGATACATAAAGAAAATAACGCATCTTAAAAGCAGTTTGTTTTCATTAAATTAATGATTTTCTTCTGCAAAGGATGGATTAACTCATTATCAGCACGTTTACACTACGCTGAAGTATATTAAATGCTATTTCAGCCATTAAATTTTCTTTATCAAGTGTAGGATTTACTTCTGAAATTTCAAAGCAGCAAACCTTTCTGTTTTGCATAAACTTACTTACAAGGTCTTCTGCTTCACGTTCACGCAAACCATTACCCACGGGAGTTCCTGTTCCTTTACTAATCGCAGAATCCAGGCAATCAACATCAAAAGAAATATAGATATCTGTACAATCGCTTAAATAGCGTAAAGCTGAACGAACAATATTTTCCGGGCCTTTACTCCTTACTTCTTTAGTAGATATTATTTTAATGCCATACTTATCAATCAAAAACTTTTCTTCTTTTTCAAAATCCCTGATAGAAATATATACAATATCCTCGGGCAACACTTTGGGTGCTATTTTACCAATATTCTTTAAGTAGTTCCAGTTTTTTATGGTTTCATCATCCGGTTGGTGTACCGCAGATTCAAGGTTATCTTCATTAATGGCCGTTGCCAGTGGCATTCCATGCATATTACCGGAAGGAGTGGTATAAGGTGTGTGCAGGTCAGCATGGGCATCAATCCATATTACACCAATTTTGCTCTTCGGCTTAGCCATTTTTATCCCCGCAATAGTGCCACCGCTTACACTGTGATCGCCACTTAACACAACCGGAAAAAATCCCTGTTTTATACTGTCGGAAACAGATTTGCTCACTTTGTCATAAACAGACATGATCCCTTTTATGCGTTTTGCATAAGGTGATTCAATAGGCTCATAAAGAAGTTTATTTTCAGCAGGGATTCTTTCTGATGGGAAATGAATGAAAAAACTACTCATATAATCCAGTGCAGCAATCTTAATGGCGTCTATTCCTAAACTGGCGCCCCTGGTACCGGCACCAATTTCTGAGGGTACTTCTATTAATTTAATATTTTTCATCCAAAAGCTTTACGTCATCAAAACAGCAAACCCTAACCTCGTCAGGGCGAAATTAGGGTTTAACCTTTGGGGTTCAAAATGAAACGCTTAATATCTTAATCGTGTGCAGCTAAAACAGGTACAGTGCTTTCAAAAACAAGCTTTTTGGTATTGCTTGGTTTAAACAGGTTTGCTATATATGAATGTGATCTTGGAATAGTTACTATTAAATCTATATGCTTGTCATTTACAAACTGGTTTATAGTATCATGAAAATCATAAGTTCCAATAAAATAAAATTCAGGATGATAATCAGAAAACAACTCTGCCATCATGTTACGTTTTTGCAGAAATTCTTCTGTTAATGATACATAATGCTCACTATTTACATTTACAATATGCAAATTTGGACGAAACATTTCCAGTACGGTTTTTATAGGACCTACAGGTAAAGAAACGCCAGCTTCTTTAAAATCAGTAGTTAAGGCTACATTTTTTATTTGATTAAATGTTGCTGAAGGAGGTATAATTAAAACTGGGCATGGGTTCCTGTCAACAATTTTTAAAGTATTGCTTGTAAGAAAAATCTGCTCCAGTTTTGATTTTCCTGTAAGTCCCATTACAATCAATTGTGCACTGTTATGACGGGCATAGCGGCTTAAAGACTCAGGTAAATCATTACTTAGTTCCATATGGCAGCTAATTTTGGCAATACCTGTATCCTGCATCTTCTTTTTTAGTTCTTCTAAAAGTTCGCCGGCATTTTCTGCTTCAGACTCTTTTTCATAAGCATGATATAAAATAATATGTGCTTCATAATGACCTGTAAGCATTTTTACCGAATACATAGCTGTATTGATGGCCGTCCTGGAAAAATCAACTGGAACAACAATGGTTTTCATTCAAAAAATTTAAGATGAAAAAATAAGTTTCAAACAAAGAAATGACTTTTCTTATTTAAAAGCTGTTACTGATTAAAGATTTATACCGGATAGCTGTTAAAAACTGGTTGATAACAACAGTTTGCATAGCTAGAGGCACTGGTTTATTTCATACCTATTAGGCTATATTTGTCCGCTAAATTAGCTGTGCCGTGCGATTAAAATCCTTAGAGATTAAAGGTTTCAAATCCTTTGCTGATAAAACCATTGTAAATTTTGATGAAAACATCACAGGCATTGTTGGCCCCAACGGCTGTGGCAAAAGCAATATTGTTGACAGCATCCGCTGGGTTATTGGTGAGCAGAAAATAAGTCACCTGAGATCTGAGAACCTGGAAAGCCTTGTTTTTAATGGTTCCAAAACAAGAAGCGCCAGTGGCCTGGCAGAAGTGAGTCTCACCTTTGAAAATACGCGAAATCTTTTACCAACTGAATTCAGTACCATAACAATTACACGAAAATTTTATAAAAATGGTGATAGTGAATACCGCCTTAATGATGTGCAATGCAGGTTAAAGGATATTCAAAACCTATTTATGGATACCGGCATTTCCACCGACAGCTATGCCATCATTGAACTTGGCATGGTTGACGATCTTATAAAAGATAAGGAAAACAGCCGTCGCAGGATGCTGGAACAGGCTGCCGGAATTTCTATTTACAAAACACGCAAAAAGGAAGCACGTCAAAAACTGGATGCCACAGAACTGGATTTAAACAGGATAGAAGACTTGCTTTTCGAAATAAATAACCAGCTTAAAATGCTGGAGAACCAGGCTAAAAAGGCTGAAAAGTATTTCGAGATCAAAAAAGATTATAGAACCATAAGTGTTGAACTTTCCAAAGCTGCCCTGGAAGGGTTCAATGTGACATATAAGTCTTTGAATGAACAGCAGGAAACGGAAACGGATAAGCGAATTGGTTTGGAGGCGGACATTGCAACACGGGAAGCTGAACTGGAACAGGAAAGGGTAAAATTTATTGAAAGAGAGCAGGAGTTGCACACTATGCAACAATCTTTTAATGAGCTTGTGCAGGTGGTGCGAACAAAAGAAAATGAAAAGAACCTGGCGCAGCAAAGAATGGAATACCTGCGGGAAAGATCGGGTAACCTGCAGGCTTTTTTGGAAAAAGCCGGAGGGCAAATTTCAGCCATTGAAGAGAGTATAGGTTTTACGCAACAGCAGGTAACAGATGAGGAAGCCGCCATTGCCGATTTAAATAAAGAGCTGGAACAAGTAAGGGTTGAAGTAGAATCAAAACGAAATGTATTAGATGAAAAGAGGGGACATGTTAATAACCTTCGTTCTTCATTTCAACAGGTACAGCGCCAGCAATTTGATGCAGAAAAAAAGGTAGCTGTTGCCGATTCTTCCATTCAAAACCTGCAACGAACTATTCAACAGGTAGAAGATGAAAGAAAAAGCAGGAAAGAACAATTGCATAACCTGGAAGAAGAAAGGGTTGAAAAGCAAAAAGCGTTAGAAACAAAAAAAACCGACCTCGAGCAACTACAACATCATCATAATACTACTAAGGAGCAAATACTGCAAACGCAGACTGTATTGGAAGAACTACGGTCAAAACTGGCAGAAGAAAGCAGGAAGCTGGATTCTAAAAAAAATGAACACGATCTTTTAAAAAGCCTTATAGATTCTATGGAAGGTTATCCGGAGAGTGTAAAATTTTTACATAACAATACAGGTTGGGATCATACATCACCCATTCTATCTGATATTATCTATGTTAAAGAAGAATTCAGGGCTGCCGTGGAAAATGTACTGGAACCATACTTAAACTATTATGTAGTTAAAGATTTACAAGAAGGTTTAAAAGCAGTTCATTTATTAGACGATAATAAAAAAGGTAAAGCCAATTTCTTCTTACTGGATAAAGTACAGGATGCTGTAGTACTGGTTCCGGATCATAAACCTGCAGGTACTATGCCGGCTCTGGATGTTATTGAAGTGGATGAACAATACCGCCAGTTAGCAGAGCAATTATTAGGAAATGTTTTTATAGCAGATGATGAAGAAGCATTAGTGCACAGTAATGGCTTTGTTATTTTAGAAAGACATGGTAAATACGTAAAAGGAAGTTTTACATTAACCGGTGGGAGTGTTGGTTTATTTGAAGGTAAAAAAATTGGCCGTGTAAAGAATTTAGAAAAGTTGCAGGAAGAAATAGCTTCACAACAGGTAGTTGTAACAAACTATCAAAAGCAAATACAGGAAAGACATAATGAAGTAATAGCCTTTAATGAAGATCTGAGAGAACATGCAATCAGGGAAACAGAAAGAGAAATTCAGCAACTTACAAACCAGGTTTTCAGTGTACAAAACAGGCTTGAAAATTTAAATCATACACAAACAGCTTCTCAAAAAAGGCTGGAAGACCTTCATGTCCAATTAGAGCAAACACAAACATCTATTGGCAATGTAAGAAATGAGTTATTGTCACTTAATGATGATCTGCAACAGTTTACTTCACAGTTAGAGCAGGGAGAAAAAGATTATCATGAAATTGAAGTTGCCTATAACGAAATAAATCAGCAGTACAACAATTTTAATTTAAATGTTGCCAGGCAACAAAGCAAAATAAATGCGTTAAAGCAGGAATTGCAATTTAAAACCAACCAGGTAAATGACTTGCATCAGCAGGTTCAAAATAATACACAACAACTAACAGAAACTACAGGCAATATAAAAGCATTAGAGACGAATTTAAAAGAGGTAGAAGAGTCTATGCTGCAACTACTGCGCAGAAGAGAAACAGAAGAGAAATCACTAAATGAAGCAGACCAGGCTTATTATAATTTTAGAAATGGTATAAATGCAAAAGAAAGCGAACTGCGTCATTTGGTAAAAGATAAAGAACAAATAGAACATTTACTTTCAGCTATTAAAGACAGGTTAACAGATGTGAAGCTGCAGCTGGCAGGAATGAAAGAACGTTTGCATGTAGAATTTAAGATTGTGCTGGAAGATATTTTAGATGAACCACGTACAGGAGAAACACCTGTTGAAGAATTGCAGGAAAAAGCGGACAGGATGAAAAAGCGCCTTGAGAATTTAGGTGAAGTGAACCCTACTGCCATAGAAGCTTTTGAAGAAATGAAAAAGCGATATGATTTTATAGTTGAACAAAAAAATGACCTGGTTTCTGCCAAACAAAGTTTATTACAAACCATTGCCGAAGTAGAAACAATAGCTAATCAAAAATTTCTGGAAACCTTTAATCGTGTCAGAGAAAATTTTCAAAAAGTATTTCAAACATTATTTACAAGCGATGATCAGTGTGATTTGATTTTAGAAAATCCTGATAATCTTGCAGAAACTGGTATTGATATAGTTGCAAAGCCAAAAGGGAAAAGACCAAGCAGTATTAATCAGTTAAGTGGGGGAGAACGCACTTTAACGGCAACAGCTTTGTTGTTTGCTATCTATCTTATTAAACCTGCACCGTTTTGTATATTAGATGAAGTAGATGCACCACTTGATGATGCTAACGTGGGCAAGTTTACACATATGATACGTGAGTTCAGCGAAAACTCTCAGTTTATTATTGTAACGCATAATAAAACCACTATGAGTACGGTGGATGTAATTTATGGTGTTACCATGCAGGAGCCGGGAGTAAGCAAACTTGTTTCTGTTGATTTTAGAAATCTTAATTAATTGGCGTTAGCTTTTAGTCTCTAATTAAAGTTTATCTGTTGAACAGAATAGTGATTTATGTATATAAATGCATAAACAAATTTTTCAACAGTGTTTTATAAATACAATTGGGGTAAACATTGTTATTTTTTTTTGATTTATTAACTATCAATGCCAAATAAAAAAACTTTATTGCTTTTTGGAATGGTAATCATATTTGAATTATTATCTTAGAGAATTCTATCATCCACTTCCTATCATTTTCCACATTCCGTATAGTTGAAAAAAATTAACTGCAGATGCTGTCACACCAACAATATGGACAAGGGAAAATTAAGTTAGGCTTTAGGAAAAAGCTTGACATATTAAAACCTTATATAAAGAACCGGTTTTGGGAACAGGTTAAAAGCGTATGGGTAATTATTGTTTACCTTATATTATTTCAATTACTTGTTCTTGGTATTCCCATTGTTTACTCACTTACCATTGCCTTAGGTTTATTTATTGTAATAATTGGTTTAATGTTTTTTATGGAAGGACTCTTGCTGGGTCTTATGCCATTAGGGGAAATTTTAGGTACAAAACTTCCGGTTAAATTAAAGTTGCCTGCCATACTTTTTTTTGCAGCCTTATTAGGGATGTTAACCACTTTTGCTGAACCTGCTATAGCTGTTTTAAAAGCAGCTGGTTCCAGCATAAAGCCCCATGAAGCGCCATTATTGTATAGTTTATTAAATGAATTTTCAGGACAAATAGTTTTTGCTGTAGCATTGGGTGTGGGACTTGCTGTTTTGTGTGGGGTATTACGTTTTATTTATGGTTGGGGTTTGAAGTATTATATAATTCCGCTGGTAATTATTTTATCTGTCATCACCATTTGGGCCCATCTAAGTGATGTAATGAACCCTATAATTGGTTTAGCATGGGATTGTGGTGGCGTTACAACAGGCCCGGTTACTGTTCCTCTTGTACTTGCATTGGGTATTGGAGTATCGCGTGTTGTAAGTAAAGGCGGAGATAATAATGGTGCAGGATTTGGAATTGTTACTCTTGCCTCCTTATTTCCCATTATTACCGTTTTTATTTTAGGAGCCTATCATTTATATGCACAGGACTTTTATGGTGCACCTAATTCTAAAGTAGCTGTTATAAATGAAATGCCATCAGAAAAAAATATTGAGAATGTGCATCATTATGGCTCCTTTACCAATACTGAATTTGAAGAATTTAAAACAACAGGCGAAATTAAAAAAAGCCATGTGGTAAGTTATGAGAGTGATAGTATGTATCTAAGTGACGGGAAAATTATTATTTCAAATCCGGTTGTTATATACAATAAAGAAGAAAATGATGTTATTGCTCAGGGTGGTGTCAAAAGCTGGTGGTCAGATATTGATGCTGCAAAAATTATTATTGATTCTTTTGTTGGTGCCTTGCAGGCTATACTTTTATTGGTATTTTTTCTTTTTATCATGCTTAAACTGGTGTTGAAAGAAAAAATTCCTTATGCTGATGAAATTATTTTGGGAATAGGAATAGCTATATTGGGTATGGCTGTTTTTAGTATAGGCATTGCCCTTGGATTAACTCCTTTAGGCAGCCAGCTGGGAAACAATATACCTTCTGCTTTTGCAAGAGTACAACTTTGGAACCTTGATGATTTTTACGGGCCCAAATTTGGTTTGGTGGGTGGAAAAATTGCTGCTATGGCCTTTGCTTTTTTTCTTGGTTATGGTGCTACACTTGCCGAACCCGCATTAAATGCACTTGGTGTAACAGTAGAAAAGATTACAGTAGGCGCTTTTAAAAAATCCATGCTTATGCAAACAGTAGCAATAGGTGTAGGGTTGGGAATTGCATTTGGTGTTTTAAAAATTACGTTTGATGTTCCATTAACTTACTTACTAATTCCATTGTATCTATTATTGATTCCGCTTACAATTATATCATCTGAATCATTTGTAAATTTTGCCTGGGACAGTGCTGGTGTTACTACCGGGCCCATAACGGTTCCTCTTGTTTTGGCAATGGGTTTGGGCATTGGGGTAAATGTACCAGGTATTAAAGAAGGATTTGGAATATTGGCAATGGCATCTGTCATGCCCATTATTGCCGTACTCACTGTTGGACTCATGACTTCAAAAAAACGGCCTCAATAAAAAATTAAGAAAATAAAAATGCAGGGTCATTATCAAAACAATTATTTCCAGGTGGTAACAATTCTTCCTAAAGAATCTGCTTTGGATATATTGGAAAAAGCCTTGCCGGTTAATGGTTTTAATCGGGTATTGGTGAATGCAAGAGGTACTTTATTTAAAGATAAATGGTATCAAAAGTTAAAACCATCACTGAGCCCGGAACAAACCATTTTTGAATTATTGGTACCGGGTAATTTGGTAAACCAGGTAATGAATGATATTAGTGCATCCGGTGATTTAGATGGAAGTGGGACTGGTGTTATTTATTCAATGCCATGTCAACAGGTATTGTTCCTGGCAAATCAGTCGGATAATTTAAACTATGAAGTACCTGTAATTGAAAAAGAAATAGAATACAAAACAAATGTTGAAATTATTTATTGTATAATCCAAAAAGACAAAGCCGAAGCAGTTGCCATAGCTGCTATTCGTGCAGGGGCACATGGACCAACCGTAGCTTACGGGGAAGGCAAAGGTATCAGGGAAAAATTGGGTTTATTAAGAATAGCTATAAGTCCGGAAAAAGAGATAGTTAGAGTTGTTGTTGATGATTATAATTCCATTTCTGTTTTTGAAGCTATGGTGAAAGAAGGTAAATTAGATACACCGGGAATGGGATTTATTTATACTATGCCATTGTCTAAAGCATTGGTAAATGTGGCAAGTGTTGCTACACAAAAAAATGAGCTTGCTCACCAGTACCATATTATAAAGGCAATTGATGAATTAAAAGGAGGTACTGCATGGAGAACATATGGAACTGAATCAAGCAATATTGAAAATAAATGCCTTCAAAATTTGGTACGGTTAAGTTGTGTTATTAACCGTGGTTTTTCGCAACCGGTTATTGATGCTGCCATGAATGCCGGTGCACCGGGAGCAACAACATTGAGTGGTATTGAAGAAGGAAGGGTTGAATTACCGGAACATGGTATTCATATAAATAAAGAAGTTGAAATCATAGAACTTACTATGTCACCACAAATGGTAGATCAGGTGATGAAGGCCATGATTTCAGAGATCAATTCAAGTCATTCTACGGCCTATTTATATACCCAACATGTAAATAAAGCGCTTACGTATTTGGGATAATATGTAAGCTCACTATAAAAAATCCCCGGTTGCAAAACAGCCGGGGACATAAAATTTTAAAATTGTTTCTTACCTGTTATCTTTATCAACAGCATCTTCAATCTTTTGTCCGGCCTTTCTTGCACCACGTTTTGTAGCATCCCATGCATCTTCTATAGCTTGCCCGGTTCTGTCAAAGAAATTACCAGTACGTGTAACCACTTCACCATCTTCCAATTCTATTTCTTTATTGTTTCTTACTGCCCTGCCATTTCTTTTTACTACTATACCGTTATCTAATGTTACATCTTCATTTGTCTCCACCCATTCACCATTTCTCATTACCAAAACCCTATTGTTCCTGTAGGTAACATCACCTTCTGCAGGAGCATAGGCATTAGCCGTATTGGTTGTGGTCATTGTTGTGGTATCCCTTGTCTCTACTGTAGCATTGTCAGTACCATCGTTACAGGCTGTCAGCGTAAAAACTGCAACCATCATTCCAAGAATTTTTTTCATTTTTTTGATTTTAGTTTATGTATAAGTTTAAATGAAGAGCTTTAATACCCTTAATCCGATAAAACTTACTTAGAGATAATAAAATTTATGCCAGATATCTATATAACAGATTCTAATAAGTTTTTGTAAGATCATCTATTTAATATGTATCAGCCACACTTTATAAATTTCGCACTCATTACTACTATCAATTTAAATGCTTACATTATGGCATTAAATACCAAAAATAACATGAACAAAGGGGGACCTATTGTAATAATTGAAGATGATTTAGACGACCAGGAAATGTTGACTCAAATTTTTAATGAAATTGATATAAAAAATAAAGTAGTATTTTTTAGTGATGGTGAAGATGCCCTGGAATATTTAATTAACATTGATATTGAACCTTTTATAATTTTCTCTGATATTAATATGCCCCGTTTAAATGGAGTTGATCTAAGGGAAAAAGTTCATAACAATGAAGATTTAAGATTAAAATCTATACCCTATTTATTTTTTACTACCGGTGCTGAACAAAAACATGTTATTGATGCATATTCAAAATCTATCCAGGGTTTCTTTATAAAACCAAATAAATATGAAGATTTAAAACGTGTTATTAAAACGATAATTGACTATTGGCAGGAATGTGTTTCACCTAATTATACAAAGTAGAGGTGAAGTAATAAATGAATTTAAAAATTAAACATAAATAGCATTCAATAACTTATTTACAATCGCAATGATTTTTAAAATCAGATAGTAAATATTTTGTACATAAATGGTAGATGTAACAACTGGGATAATTATTAAAAGCCTTAGATCTTGTTGCTGCATCTGCAGCAGATCCGGGATAACGCTACAGAGTGGTAAGAAAATATAAAATCAGTTGAAAGGAAAACACCTAAATCAGTAGCCGTAGGTTCACGGTTGCATTTAAAGCTTCTTTTCCCGGTAAAAACTTTGCTTACACATACGAAATTGTTGAATACATTCCCAAACAAATATTAGTAATGCAAACTGCTGCAAAGTGTTTAAGATCCGTGTTGTTTTACTGTCTTATGACCATCAGAAATAATCTCTGCACATGCAGGTGCAACTTTATGTTAAGAAATAACATCTGGAGTATTTAGTTGTTTTTCGTTAGTAAATTTGAATACCCCATTATGAAAAAATTAATCCTTTTTATAGTTTTAGCTGTTGGTTTTAATGCCACTGCACAAGGTAAACCCGAAGGTTTATTTATCAATTCAAAAGCTCCGGATATTAAAGCTAAAGATCAAAATGGGGGAGATGTTGTTTTAAAAGATCTTAGAAAAAAAGGACCTGTGGTTGTTTTATTTTACCGCGGTCACTGGTGCCCATATTGTAATAAGGAACTTTCACGTTTCCAGGATTCACTGCAATTATTAACGGATAAAGGTGCCACGCTTATTGCCATTACTCCGGAATCTACCGAAGGCATCAATCAAACAATTGCAAAAACCGGAGCTACATTTCCTATTGTTTTTGATGAAGGCATGCACATTTCAAAAAAATACGGCGTTTCTTTTGTTGTAGATGATAAAACTGCTGCCCGTTATAAAAACTTCGGTACTGACTTGCTACAAATTAACAGGCAGAAAACACCAACTTTACCTGTACCTGCTGTTTATGTTATCAACAGGGATGGTACGATCACCTATCGTTTTTTTGAATCTGACTATAAAAGAAGACCATCAGTACAGGAAATAATTCAACATTTAAATTAATTCTTCAGACCCGGTTCATAGTCCAGCCTTGCAACCCGTCCGTTAGCACCGGCTAAATACGTTGCTCCCCCTTTTTTTGAAATCCTTACTACATGGAAACTTTCATCAGAGATAGGTTTCCAGTTTTTGCCGCCATCAAATGAATAATCAACGCCTGTAATACCGCATGTAATAATATGTAATTTGGAAAGATATTCAACAGAACTCCGGTAACCTGCAGGAGGATTTTTAGGAGCACGCCAGGTTTTACCACGGTCATTTGAATAAAAACAATTTAATGAATCTGATGAAGGATTAGCAAAATCACCTCCAACAACAGTCAGCGTTTTTCCTCCGCTGCGACTGTTATAATCCATTACTGCAACAGAATTGGCACCGGTTGATTCTTTGCCTTGATTTATTGGAAGTTTTATTTTTTTATCCCTGATATAAATATGTGAAGATGTTCCTCCTGTAACAAATACAGCTTCATCCCTGTCTAAAATTCGAATATTGGTTCCGCTGGCTGCAAATAAAGCTTCGCCTTCATCAGCAAGGGGTTTAAAATTTTCAGGAATTTCCTTCCATGTATTGCCTCCGTCAAAAGTGCGTGCAATAAAAAATTTTCCATCAATAGGATCGCCAATTACAATACCCGCTTCTTCATTCCAAAATTCCATGGCATCTAAAAACATTCCCGGGGTTTTGTTTTCATAAACTACTTTCCAACTGTTACCGCCATCTATAGTTTTTAAAATATAAGCAGGTGTATCTATCGACATTATAATAGCGGTAGTAGAACTGAATGCTTCTATATCGCGGAAATCGCGTTTTTCAAACCCCTTTACCACTATCCATTTCCACGTTTTACCACCGTCCGTTGTTTTACCAATAGTGCCATTGCTGCCACTGGCCCAAACTACTACATCATTCACAACACTTAATCCCCGAATGTTGGTATTTATATCCTGCGATAACAGCTTCAGTTTTGGAAGTGTTTTTTGTGCATGTACAAGTGTAGATAAAATAAGGAGTGCTAGTAATAACAGGTTTTTCATGAGTGCGATTAACTAAAGAAGAAAGATAAGAATTTAAAATTTAAGCTGGTGTGGATGTATATCTGTATCTGTTAAATATGCATAAAAAAAGCCTCAGCAAGTGAGGCTAAAGTAGATTATGCTTTTATAAAAAACTATGCAATTGTAATGGATTCATCAAGATATACATCCTGAATAGCTTCTAGCATTTTTACACCTTCATTAAAAGGACGTTGAAATGCTTTTCTTCCTAATATCAATCCCATTCCGCCTGCACGCTTATTTACTACCGCTGTAGTAATAGCATCTACCAGGTCACTTTCACCCTTACTTTCTCCACCACTGTTTATTAAACCAACACGACCACTATAACAATTTAATACCTGGTAGCGTGTAAGATCAATAGGATGATCAGACGTTAATTTTTCATAAACCAGCTTATGTGTTTTACCGTGTTTGGTTGCTGTATAACCACCGTTATTGGTAGGTAATTTTTGTTTTATAATATCAGCCTGTAAGGTTACACCCAGGTGGTTTGCCTGTCCTGTTAAATCAGCAGAAGTATGATAATCTGTATCACCCACTTTAAATGAATTGTTACGTGTATAGCACCACAGAATTGTTGTCATACCTAATTCATGCGCATATTGAAAAGCTTCTGCCACTTCTTTTAATTGTCTGGTACTTTCTGAACTTCCCCAATATATAGTTGCACCCACTGCCACAGCACCCATATCCCATGCACTTTTTATAGTTCCAAACATAGTTTGATCGAACCTGTTTGGCATACTTAAAAATTCATTGTGGTTGATCTTTACAATAAAAGGAATTTTATGTGCATACTTACGGCTCATTATACCCAGCACCCCATACGTTGAAGCAACACCATTACAACCACCTTCAATAGCTAATTTGATGATATTTTCAGGATCAAAATATATTGGATTAGGCGCAAAGGCAGATCCGGCACTATGTTCTATACCCTGGTCAACAGGAAAAATGCTGCAATAACCTGTGTTTCCTAAACGGCCATGACTTAACAGATTTTGCAGGTTGCGTAATACCTGGTTGCTGCGGTTACTGTTAATCCAAGTATCATCTACATGTGAAGGAGAAGGTAAATGAATGGTATCTTTTTCAATGGTTTTACACTTATGTTTTAAAAGATATTCAGCTTTATCACCTAAAAGTTCAATTATTTTACTTGCCATAAGGGAAATTTAAAAGTGCGGCAAAGATAGCCGCCAATGCTCAATTGGCAAAGGCAAAACTTGGCTACATATACCTTGCAAATAAGGCATATTTAAAGGAAAATCAATCTATAACCTTGCCCAGGTTTTTTTGTATGCGGGAAAGATGAGGGCTGAGAGAATAACGCAGCACCTGTTTTACTATTTCGCCTATAGAAGTACATTTTAGAAACCGCTTTCTTTGAAAATATTCAGCAAGCTCATTTTTTAGCTGAACAGTTTTTTCGGGAGAGGATATTTTATCATCTGCCATAATATTCAATAAATCCAAAACTCTGTAACGCTCAGCTGCCATACGCACGGCAATCATGGTTCTTTCTTCGGCCTGGTATTGGGCAATGCTATCAGGGTTTAAATGTTTTATAGTAAGTTCTACAAAAGGCAGGTTTTCTTTAAAATATTGAGGCAGGTATAAATTTTTTCGTCCTTCGTATGATTGCTGGTCGAAATCTATGGAGCGAATGCGGTATTGATAATCTTCAATATCAGGAGTGATGTTTACTACAAAATTATAACTACGCATATCTCCTAATAATCTTACAAAACATCTTTCATTAAACTTTACAAACTCTTTTGCTAACCTTATTTTATTAGTATCCGGTTGTTCTAAATGATGATCAATAAATACATCACCCGGTAATCCCGGAATATGTTCTTCAACCAAAGTTCCTTCACCTGTTAAATAAGTGATCCTGTTTGGTGATAATAAATGTTCGAGTTCTAATCCATAGACCCGCGATGCATCTTCTTTCTTAATATAAAAATGGTCGTAGTTGTCATTGTAACGATTTACTATCCGAATGCGAAATGGATTTGAATTTCCAAATGTGCAATAATCAATTCTTGCTACTTCAAGATGATTTGTAAAAGAAAGATCACCTTCTGTTTTTAAAATAGCATAAGTCTTTAACAGAGCCAAACGCAAATGTTCCCATTCTTTTGTATCATAAAGTGGTTTTTCCCACAATGTATCACGTCCTTGTTTGTCACGTATGGGAACAGAAAAGGTCATATGCAGCAGATCGTTATAGTTAAGAGGGAGAGCAACTTCACGACCATGTGTTTTTAAATAATTTCGCAAGCGCTTGTTAACAGGGAAAAATGGTTTTTTCTGCGAAGGCTTGTCTGACACAGGTTGCTGCATCATCGAATTTAGGTAAACATCATTAACTGCAGTTGCAATTGTTTGAAATAGGCAGGGGCTTTTAATAAGCGACTTCCATACCAGCTAAATATTTCACCATCAACTAAAAATATTTTTTTTCCCGGTAGCAGGTCTTGCAATTCATCAACATGTTTTTGTTTGAATGGAAAAGGTTCAGAGGATAAGAACAAATATTCAAAAGGAAGTTGATTTAATTGTTCTAAACTGGTTTTAGGATAACGTTTGTAATCTTTAAAAATATTTTCAAAACCTGAATACTCCAGCATATTATGAATAAATGTATCACCACCAACAGTCATGTAAGGATCTTTCCAGATAAGATAACAAACTGGTTGCTTTTTTACATAATGATCCAATAAAGAAAATTCCTTTATTATGGAATCACTAATTTCATTTGCCTCTTTATTTCTAT
>MWWA01000248.1_pt1 | contig 14939 bp, 10 predicted proteins | sample 1047341 | NCBI WGS metagenome assembly MWWA01 (sample SAMN06349978, study PRJNA376086) | soil metagenome | isolation source: MS5-1 sample Antarctic (ecotone) soil | place: Antarctica | collected 2015-01-13
TTTTAATTTTTGGTCAACTTATTTCAGGCAACTACAGGTGAATGGTTGTCCGGGGAAAGATTTTCTGAATTGACACACTTAATTAAGCATACTCCCATACCGAAATTGATTTCAAGAGGCATTTATCATAGCGCTGCTCTACGGCAAAGAAACTCCATTAGGCTATTGCAATTGCAAAATCTAAGGCCCGGTTTAAGTAATCATCAACAACGCCAGAACCATTGCGCGTTTTATCGAAATCAAATAATTTTCCCTGGACAACAGTGATTGACCATTCACTAAATCATCCCTTCATTTTTTCAAGCACCTCCACAATTTTAATATAGGTAGCTTCTTCTGAAAGTGTTGACGGTTCAAATCGGCCACCGGTGATTTGCTCAAAAAGTTCAATGTATCGCTGTGAAATGGTTTGCACCCATTGATCTGTCATCTCAGGAACCACCTGGCCCTCTTTACCCATAAATTCATTTTGAATCAGCCACTCGCGTACAAATTCCTTACTCAGTTGTTTTTGCTTTTCGGCTGCCTGTTGTCTTTCATCAAAACCTTCCGCATAAAAATACCTGGAAGAATCAGGTGTATGGATCTCGTCCATTAAAAAAATGCGTCCCTCCAGTTTCCCGAATTCATACTTGGTGTCTGCCAGAATCAGTCCCTGTTGCAATGCCATGGCCTTACCTCTTTCAAACAGTTGCCTGGCAAAAGTTGCAATTTCATCCCATTCATTTTGCGTGGCCAATTCCTGTTTCAGAATTTCTGCTTCACTGATATCTTCATCATGCCCTTCACTGGCTTTTGTGGAAGGCGTTAGGATAGGTTCAGGAAAGAAATCATTTTCCTTCATTCCTTCCGGCATCAAAGCGCCACACAATACTCTTTGCCCGTTAGCGTAGGTACGCCAGGCATGCCCGCATAAATTTCCCCTTACCACTACTTCCACTTTAAAAGGATGGCATTTATAACCAATGGAAGCATTGGGTGACGGCACAGACACCAGCCAATTGGGACAGATATCGCGGGTAGCATTCAGCATAAATGCAGCCAGCTGGTTTAATACTTGTCCTTTATATGGAACTGGTCTGGTAAGAATGACGTCAAAAGCAGATATCCTGTCGGATGCAATCATAACCAGTAATTGATCATTGACCGTGTAAACATCTCTGACTTTACCTTTATAAAAATGGGTTTGTCCGGGAAACGATTTTGTGAACATGCGTCGAAAGTAACAGGATCGGAGGTTTAAAACCCTGGAAATTCAAACTAAGATTTCAACAACTTATTCCTGTCGTCGAAATTAATTTTTGAATGAAGCGGCTAATGTGTATTTTTCCGACCGAATTTAGGCGTCATTCGTCCTTGATTCTGCTATTGAATGCCTCTCCAAAACTTAAATTCAATTTATGAGAAAAAGCTCCCGCTTTTCCGTTTTATTGCTTGCATCTTTTTTACTTTCCTTACAGGTATGGTCCCAATCCATAACACTTACAGGAACCGTTCGCAGGGCCGACACCCAGGATGGGATCCCGGCAGCTTCTGTAACTGTAAGAGGCAGCCAGCAGGGAACGCTGACAGATGCTACCGGCAATTTCAGGATCAATGTAAACAATCTTCCCACTGTATTGATCATAACTTCTGTTGGATATGAATCCATCGAGGTCACTGCAACCAGCGTATCAACACCTTTACTGGTTGTCTTGAACCAGTCCACTTCCATGGGACAGGAAGTAGTGGTTTCTGCAACCAGGTCGGCACAAAGAATTCTTGATGCCCCTGTAACTGTTGAAAGAATGAGCAGTGCTACAATCAGAAATGTTCCCGCTCCGAGTTATTACGAAGCCATAAATAACCTGAAAGGAGTGGACATGCATACGGCCAGTCTTACTTTTCGTACAATAACCACGCGTGGCTTCATGTCGAGTGGTAACCTAAGACTGAACCAGTTGATTGATGGAATGGACAACCAGGCGCCCGGTTTAAATTTCGCTGTGGGCAGCGTGATCGGATTGACCGAACTGGATGTTGATAATATAGAATTGCTTTCCGGTGCTTCTTCGGCACTCTATGGTTCGGGTGGAATGAATGGAACCTTGCTGATCAACAGCAAAAACCCATTCAGGTTCCAGGGCTTTAGCTACCAGGTGAAGCAGGGCATCATGCATTTGGGTTCACCTTCAGGACAGTCGCCATCTCCTTTTTATGACTGGAGCATGCGCTATGCCAAAGCAATTGGCGAAAGATTTGCGTTCAAGCTTACAGGCCAGTTCATTCGCGCAACCGACTGGCAGGCTTATGATGAAAGAAATGTGAGCCGTACCAATGTATTAAGTAAGGTTAAAGATGGTGACAGGATCACCGATCCAAACTATGATGGGATCAATGTGTACGGAGATGAAACCTCTGCAAATATTTTTGACCTGATCCGTTTAATGTACCAGTTTTCAGGAATGCCTGCGCTTACAAGTAATGTTCCCGGCCAGCCGTTTACCTGGGGTTATGCTTTGCAAAATACAGCCAACCAGAATGTATCACGTACTGGTTACAAGGAAAGAGACCTGGTGGATTACAATACCTTGAACTTTAAGTTTACAGGTGGATTGCATTATAAAATCACCCCTGGAATTGAAGCATCCTGGAACTCTTATTTCGGTACAGGAACCACAGTGTATACAGGTATCGACAGGTATTCTTTAAAAAATCTGAAAATAGCCCAGCATAAGCTGGAAGTAAGAGGCAGCACATGGTTTGTTCGTGGTTACACTACCCAGGAAAACGCAGGTGATTCTTACGCAAACACCGTATTGGGAAGGGTGTTGAATGAAACATGGAAGCCATCTTTTAATGCCGCCAATGCGGCGGGATCCTGGTATCCCCAGTACATCTTTGGTTATCTAAATTATAAATTTGCTGCTCAGCAGTCTACCGGTAACCCCGGCGCTGAATTTGGCGCACACCAGTTTGCACGTGGTATTGCAGATGTAGGCAGACTTAAACCAGGAACACCGCAATTCAATACAGCAACAGACGCTATAAAGAGCCGCGCGATTCCTTCAGGCGCTCAATTCCTTGACCGCTCAGATCTTTATGCAGCTGAAGCACAGTTGAACGTTTCTGACCAGCTTGGATTCAGCAGAACAGTAGAAGTGATTGCCGGTGGCCAGTTCAAACAATACGTACTGAATTCACAGGGAACCATCTTCGCAGATACTACCGGTGCATTAAAGCCTGCAGAATATGGTGGTTATATGCAATTCAAAAAGCGTTTTCTTGATGACCGTTTAACCATCACCGCAGCTGGCAGGTATGATGGACATACCAATTTTGATGGAAGATTTACGCCAAGACTAACAGCTGTTCTAAGAGTGAGCAAGGATAACAACATCCGCGTGTCTTACCAGACCGCCTACCGTTTTCCTACCAACCAGGATCAATACATTAACCTGAATTCCGGTGCTGCTTTTCTTATCGGACACATTCCTGAGTTCCAGGATTTTTATAATGTGCCTGAAAACCCTACTTATACTGCTGAAAGTATTGTAGCTGCAAGAACTGCGCTGAATCCGTCATTGCTTGTTAGAGCTCCGTATGAAAAAGTAAAACCGGAAAGCGTTACTTCCTATGAATTAGGTTATAAAGGCATTGTTGCTTCCAATTTGTTTATTGATGGCTATGTGTATTACAGCAAGTTTACTGATTTCCTTGGAAGGATCGCTGTAGGGCAGTCTGCTTTTGTAAGCTATGGCAATGCACCGCCGCAGGGAACAGCTTCCCCTGCACACGTACTCAACCCGTTGACAACAAGAAATCTTTCTTATATTCAGAACACCAATGTAAATGTAAAAGCGATAGGATGGGGTGTAACTGCAGAATACAGATTGCCACGCAACTATTTTATTTATGGTAATATCTTTTCTGATGAACTGCGTGATGTGCCAGAAGGTGTGGTGACCAGTTTCAATGCACCGCTGTATCGCTTTAACCTGGGTCTGAGAAATGATAGGGTTTTCAAAAACATTGGTTTCAACCTTGTGTACAGGTGGCAGGATGAGAATGATTACGAAGGTACATTTGCTACCGGCACCCTTCCATCCTTCGGTTGGCTGGATGGCCAGGTTTCTTATAAAATACCAAACTCGAAAAGCCAGATCCGCGTGGGTGGTACCAATATTTTGAACAACTACCAACGTACAGGTTTAGGAAGTCCTTCTGTTGGCGGATTGTACTATGTGAGTTTTGCGTATAATGTTAATTAAGAAAAGCTATTAGCTGACAGCGGTTGGCTATTAGCCTGAAAAATAGGCTACAGATAATACAAAGAAAGGGTGCCGTATGGCATCCTTTCTTTGTTAACGGTAAAGTTGGGAGATAAGAATGATGCGTAAAGTAAACCACCCCTTCTCACGTGGTTGTGGTGTGGTTGAGGGAATGCACCAGGGCTTGATGCATTTAATCTGTAGCTGTTGCCTTTGGCAAAAAAAAACATACTGCAGCACCAATAAATAAAGGCTACCTCGACGGCAGCCTTTAAAATATCAAACGAATAAAACTTTTTAATTAATAGCATTAGCAAAATAAACTTGCACCGATCACCTTCCTTTTATCTTGCACCTGCTCTCTTACCCAAACAAGCCACCTTTTTTCAGCGTTCTGGTACCTTCAGCAATTTTAAATCCGTTCTGGTAGATCTCAATCCTGTAATCACCTGTCTGGAAAGGAGTCTGGCGCAGTGGAACCTGTACGGTTTTACGTGTACCCTGTTCGTATTCCACGGTAGTTCTGTAAGTAAAAGGCTTTTCACCATCGGCGCGTGTTGAAAGCACTCCTGAACCCAGATTAGCGTCCGAAATCACTTTTCCATCAGGAGCAGTTACAATAACGTAAAGATCGGCTGGTCCTGAACGGGCTACACGGTTTTCCACTTCAAAAGAAACAACAAGTTTGTCAACACGTTTTGCTGTAGTGGTTTCTTTTTCTTTTCCTTTCCTTCTTTCATCAATTGGTGTGATCCTGATATTGGTTGCAGAAAAAGTGGAGGCCACATCAACAGTCTGTGCCAGTTCTTCTTTTTCAGCGGTTGTAGATTGTAAATTGGTTTGAAGAATATCCCTTTCCTGGCTCAGGTGCTGATTGGTGGCAGCCAGTTGCTGGTTTTCTCCGGTTAACCTGGCCACTTCAGATTCAAGGTTGGCAATTTTACCATTCAACTCACTGATCAGGGTTTTCGCTCTCCTGTAATCAGCGGCTGTGGCATTTTTATCATTCATGATCTGGTTGATCTGGTTTTTCAATTTCGTGATCTCGCTTTGTCGGTCACTTAATTTTCCACTCAGGTTATTATTACTGCCTGTAATGGAATCCAGCCTGGTAAGGGCATCATTATACATCATTTGAACAGAATCTTTCGATGTCAATGCTGATGTGGCTTCGGCAGTTCTTACCTGGATCTGTTTATTGCTGTCATTCTTGTCGTAAAGAAAATAAGCCCAGGTGCCCAGTAACCCAGCAGCCAGTACACCAATGAGAATGTTTTTAGTTGAATTGTTGTTATTATGTCGTACAACTTTTTTTTCTGACGGATTTGGAGTGCCGCCTTCAGGATAATTCGTGTTTGCCATTATTAAGGGGTTTGGTGATTCGATTATTTTATTGGTTGGTTTGAAGACCTTATTTTTGGATTTCTCGCACAAAATCGAAAACCGTGCCAGAAAGCTAGTGATCTTATCGTAGAACGAACGTTAATATGAGTGCAGAAAAGATAATCAATGATCTTAAAAATTACAAATTCAGTCCTGTTTACTGGCTGGAAGGTGAGGAAGATTTTTTTATAGACCAGGTAATTCACCATGCCGAGCACCGTATTTTAACAGAAAGTGAAGCTGAGTTTAACCTAACGGTTTTTTACGGGAGAGATTCCCAGTGGACCGATATTATAAATGCCTGCCGCAGGTATCCTATGTTTTCCGAACGACAGGTAGTGATCATAAAAGAAGCGCAGGGTATGAAGGAGATCGAAAAGCTGGAAAGTTATATTGAAAAGCCCCTATCATCTACTTACCTGTTTATTGCATATAAAAATAAAAAATTGGATGGCCGAAGTAAACTGGCAAAACGCGTCAAGGATAAATCGGTTTACTTTTATTCCAAAAAAATTGCAGAGTATGATCTTTCCGGCTGGACAGAAACTATGGTAAGATCAAAAGGTTTTTCCATTTCAAATAAGGCCTTAATGCTGCTGGTCGATCATATTGGTAATGATCTGAACCGGTTGAATAACGAGATCGATAAACTCTCCCTGAACCTCGAAGGAAGAAAGCAGATCACGGACGATGATATTGAAACTTATGTGGGCATCAGTAAGGAATTCAATGTATTTGAATTGCAAAAAGCCATTGCCATGAAAGATCTTTACAAGGCAATCAGGATCACCCAATACTTTGCATCGAACCCCAAAGCAGTACCATTGCAATTGATCTTCCCTTCTCTGTATGGTTTTTTTTCTAAGTCGCTGGCTGTTCATACGTTGCCGTCCAGGGACGAGAAAACGGTGATGGCTTCACTAGGTGTAGGCACGTACCAGGCAAAAGATTATTTAAAGACCGCAATGAATTTCAGTGCGCATGAACTGGAAAAACTGTTGTTGCTTTTGTATGAATATAATCTGCGAAACCTTGGCGTAAATGATGCCGGTACAGATGATAATGACCTCCTGAAAGAAATGATCGTAAAAATGATCGCGGCCTGATCAGAGTAATTCTAAACTTTTTGCTTTATCTGCATCCATTTGTTTCATGAGCTGATCAAGGTCTTCAAATTTTTCCTGTGGCCGGAGCAGGTGTTTGACTTCCACCCTAAGCTCTTTTCCATAAATATCCTTGTCAAAATCAAACAAATGCACTTCCACTCTCAGCTCTGAATTCTTTAATGTGGGCCGGGTGCCAATACTCAGCAAGCCCTTATACCTGTTTCCGGAAAAATGTACATAAACCGCATAAACCCCATGCGATAGTAAGATCTTGTCCGGGTCTTTGTATTGCAGGTTGGCGGTAGGATAACCGAGTTTTCTTCCCAGCTGGTCGCCTTTGATTACCAAACCTTCAAAAAAATACAAATATCCCAGTAACGCATTCGCCGTTTCCACCTGGCCTGCTGCAAGGGCCTTACGGATCTTGGTGGAACTGACTGCAATTTCATTCAGCACATGACCTGAGATCTCAATAAGTTTGTATCGCAATCTCTCTGCATTTGCTTCCAGGAGTTGAAAATTACCTTCCCTTCCTTTTCCAAAATGATGGTCGTAACCAATAATGATGGAATGTGGTTGAAATTTTGAAACCAGGAAATCTTCCATATAGGCCCTGGCACTCAAATCGGCAAATGCAGGTGTAAATGGAACGATCACCAGGTGATCGATGCCGGTATGAGATATTAATTCTATTTTTTCCTCAAGAGAATTGATTAATTGTAAGAGCTGCTCTGGTTGCAAAATTATGCGGGGATGCGGGTGAAAACTGATGATCACCGACTCGCCATTGATCTTTTGAGCTTCTTCTTTAAGTGCATCAATGATTTTTTTATGACCTGCATGTACGCCATCAAAAGTGCCTATAGTAATCACTGCATTCCTGAATAAGGGAAGATTTTCAACAGACCTGTGCAACAGCATGCCGGCGAAGATACAATGGCAATTTAAAATATGCAGGTAACCAGGCTATTCTTAGATTTGCGGCAATATTCCCGATATGTCATTGTATGCCAAAAGAGGGGTTTCTGCCCAGAAAGAAGAAGTACACGCCGCCACCAAAAATATTGACAAAGGCCTTTATCCAAAAGCTTTCTGCAAGATTTATGACGATGTGCTGGGTGGAGATGCAGACTGGGTGAATATCATGCACGCTGATGGTGCAGGCACCAAATCGATCCTGGCATATTTGTACTGGAAAGAAACCGGTGATCTTTCTGTATGGAGCGGGATTGCACAAGATGCCATTGTTATGAACCTGGATGATATGCTTTGCGCCGGGATCTATGACCAGATGCTTTTTTCCAGTTCAATAGACCGGAATAAACATCTCATTCCCGGTGAAGTTTTAAAAGCACTGATAGAAGGTACTCAGGCATTTTTCGATAATATGCAGCAACACGGGGTACACATTGCTTTCCTGGGAGGCGAAACGGCTGATGTGGGCGATGTGGTGCGCACCGTTGCTGTGAATGGAACTATGGCGTCAAGGTGGCCAAAGAACAAGATCGTTACCAACGAAAAAATTGCGGCAGGAAATGTTATTGTCGGACTTGCATCTGCAGGTCATGCCATTTATGAACAGGAGTATAACAGTGGGATAGGCAGTAATGGACTTACCAGTGCCAGGCACGACCTGCTGGAAAAATACTATGCAACAAATTTCCCTGAATCTTTTGAGCCGACTTTAAATAAAGAGGTGGTATATATTGGAAAACACCGGATGACGGATCCTTTTGACATTATACATGCCGGTAAGCAATACCATACCAATATCGGCAAACTGGTGCTTTCACCTACCAGAACATTCGCTCCCGTTCTTCGGACCGTGCTCACAGAACATTTTGAGGCGGTATATGGACTGATCCATAGCAGTGGTGGCGGACAAACAAAATGCATGAAATATGTTCCTGAGGATGTACGTGTGGTGAAGGATAACCTTTTTGCACCACCACCCATTTTCAACATCATCCAGGAAGCCAGTGGTTCGGATGACAGGGAAATGTATCAGGTGTTTAACATGGGATGCAGGATGGAAATTTATACTGATGAATCCAGCGCAAAAGAAATGATCGCCATTGCCGAATCATTTGATATTGAAGCAAGAATTATTGGAAGGGTAGAACCTGCTGAACAAAAACAACTATTGATCAGAAATAATATATCTGAAATATTGTATTAATTACAGAAATTTACGACATGGAGGATGCAATTATAGAAATAAGGAATGCGAATATTTACCAGGGCAGTAATCTTGTATTGCAGGATGTAAATCTTACGGTAAATAAAGGTGAGTTTGTGTACCTGGTTGGTAAAACCGGTACAGGTAAATCATCTTTATTAAAAACACTTTATGGTGAATTGCCATTAAAGGAAGGACAGGCAACTGTTGTGGGATATGACCTGGGCCAGCTGTCATGGAAAACCGTTCCATACCTCAGGAGAAACCTTGGCGTGGTTTTCCAGGATTTTCAGTTGCTTACAGATCGTAATGTGAACGACAATCTCAAATTTGTATTGAAAGCCATAGGCTGGAAAGATGAAAGACTAATGAATGAAAAGATTGCCGATGTGCTGGATAAAGTTGGATTGAAATCCAAAGGGTTTAAGATGCCTTTTGAAATGAGTGGCGGAGAACAACAAAGGGTTGACATCGCCCGTGCGCTGCTCAATTCACCCAAACTTATTTTGGCAGACGAACCTACCGGTAACCTCGATCCGGAAACATCAGATGAGATCATGAACTTGCTGATACATATTGCAAGAGATTACGGAACAGCGGTGGTCATGGCCACGCATGATTATATTGTAATACAGAAATTCCCGGCAAGAATGGTTAAAACTGAAGGTGGAAAAATACTTGACAATGCTACCATAGTGCATTAAGTTTTTCTGCATTCGTGGTGTTATTGTAAAGAGTCAAAGATACTTTTCTTGCATCAGCATATTTCTGTAAAAAAGGTTGATGGAACAATTCATGCACCTTTGATTTAAATGATTCGGCGGTGGCAGCAACAGCTACACCTGCATCGATCCTGCTTCCCGCTACACCTTCGGGATTGGTGATACAAAATCTTCCACGGAACAAAGCATGCAACAGTTTGAGCTTTACACCAGTATGATTCATGGAAGGCAGCACATTGATCTGTGCTTCATGTACAAGTGCTTCCATTTCAGAAATGGTGGGATTTTCAACTAGCCGCACATGCGTTAATTTTGATGCTGCATACTTTACCCCTGCTGAAATTTTATTCCCGGCAATTACAAATGGAATACCTGGCTTGTCAAAAACATGTTCCATCAGCCAAACTGCAGCTGCTTCATTTTCTGATATGGCCATGTTTCCATGGTAAAGGCAATAAGCACCCTTTCCTTCAGCAGCTTGAATTTCAGTCCAGGGCACAAAGCAGGGAATAAAAAATAAATTCTTAAAACCCAGCTGAAGAAAATGATCCTTGTCTGCCATTGACAGGAAAGCAATTTTCACCTGCCTTTCAAGCCTGGCCTGGTAATCTTTCAATAGTTTGCTTTCAACAGCGAAATACATTTTTTTGAAAAATGAAGTTTCACTTCTGAAAAGACTTTTATAATAAAGTGCTTCATCATTATGCATTCTGATGATCACCCTGGAAGGGTTATCCAGGAAGGGTACGATCCCGGTGCAATGCAATCCTTCAAACAGGATAGGATAAGGGTCTTCATTCAACCTTTTTATTAAAACATCATTAATTCTTGAACTGACGATATAAGGCAAGGTTAAGGATAAGGCCCGCGGATAAGATCTCCGCTTATAAGTATGAATGGAACTACAATATGATTCCAGGCCTGCTGCATTTCTGCCTTTTGCATAATCGAAATAATGCAGAATAATTTTATTGCCTGATTCTGCAAGCGCGCGCACTTTATAGTACATGTCAATAGCGCCTCCGTATACAGGTGGCGAAGGTGCATCCAGGCAAACTATGTGAAGGTATTTATGCATGAAAGATCCTGTTATAAAATGAAACAAGTTTTTCTTCCTCCGCGTTCCAGTTGTAAACTTCTCTTGCCTTCAGACAATTCATCTGCAAGGTTTCAAGAAGTTGGTCGTCCTGCATTACTGTATTAATGGTTTCCGCGATCGTTTCAATTTTTAAATCATTTAAAAGCACGGCAACCCTGTATTGCTGGTTTACGTGCATGTATTCAGGAAAGTTCATCGCGATCTGTGGCAGGCCTGCATGGATATAGTCAAAGAATTTATTGGGAAGTGCCATGAATTGATTCAGTCCTTCTTTTTCTGCAAGTCCCATTCCAAGCCGCGCGCGGGCGGCTAACGGAAAAAGTTCATCTGGTGGCAGCATGCCTTTCAACAGCACCCGGTCCTCAACATCATTTTGTTTGATCAGTGCCTTCAGTTGCTTCATAAAGTTCCCATCACCACAAATGATCAATTGATAAGGTATGTTTTTCATTGCCGGGATCAAAAATTCAAAGCCTCTTGCTTCATTCACCGCACCCTGGTAATAGAGGTAATTGTCTTTTTGATCAGGTAATGGATCTTTTTGTAAAACCGGCATATTCCTGATCACTTCATAATGCAGTTGATACTTGTTTGTAAATGCATCTGCAAGCCCCTGGCTTACTGTATAACCATTATGAAAAAACGGTACCGCAAGTTTTTCAACCCCGTTCCAAATGCCCCGTACTAATTTTCTTGTGCGCACTTCTTTTAACTCGGTGAAATATTCGTGAGCATCGTAAACCCTTGGGATCTTTTTTAATACAGAGATACATAGACAAGGCAGAATGGTATCAAGGTCAATCGCACAGATCCCATCCATTTTTTTCCCGGCAAGATAAACGAGGAGCCTTAAATTATATTCCAGGTAAAAACTAAATCCTTTGTTGAAATAGCATTTGATGCGGTGCTGGTGAAAAACTTTTTGTTCCAGCTTTTTGGAATTGTGTAACTCTCTTCCCACAAGCGTAACCTGATAACCCGCATGCGCTAATGTGCTGCAGATCCTGTGCATACGCTGGTCGAAGGTTAGGTCATTGGTAACTGTAAAAAAAATAGGTTTCACCGGCTTTAAATTAGCGAAACAGACTTATATATTTTTTCGATTGCCTCAACAGTTCTTAACCCATCATAAGCATTGGCAAAATCATCACCGGAATGTTCAAGTGCTTTTATTAAATGATCATACACTTCATTATGGTTGCTCATAGATCCCTGGTAATTGTTGTAATGATTGGAGGCATTGCGAACGGTTTCAAATACAGCATCATGTTCGGCCACCAGGTATTGCACTTCATTCATATAGGGACCGCCCACACGGATTGTTCCTTTTTCTGCAACCACGGTAAGTGCAATTTCATGGTTGGAAAGAAAGCTGTTTACCGACCAGTGAATTGAACCTATGGCGCCATTTTTCATAGCAAGGGTGGCCACACCCGTATCTTCAAATTCAATGGATTCCTGGTGTGCTGCATTGGTTTTAAAACCTTTGGCAGCACGAAGGTCGCCAAACAACCAGATAATGGCATCAATATAATGACTGAATTGAGTATACAATGTTCCTCCGTCAGGAAACAACTTTCCATGCCAGTCATGGTAATATTCCGGCGGCCGGTTCCAGATACAACTTAAATGAAAGCTATAGATCTTTCCCAGTTTTTGATTTTGAACCAGGTTTTTGAGTTCCCTGGTAATGGGATTGTACCTGTTGGATTTGACCACAAATAATTTGCGCCTGCAAAACTTTTCGGTTTCAATTAATTGCCAGGCAGCGGCAGCTGTAATGCATAAGGGCTTTTCGCAAAGAACGTGTTTGCCTGCCTGCAGCGATTTTATGGCATGTTCCGCATGAAATCCATTGGGTGTACAAACCGATACTATATGAATATCAGGTTCATTCAGCAACAGGTCTTCAATAGTATGATATGATTTGCAGCCAAACTCATTTGCCAATTCCGAAGCTTTTTCCGGAATGATATCGCAAACCGCGCGAAGATGCCCTATACGTTGGATGTTTTCAGCATGTCGCCTGGAAATGCGCCCGCAGCCAATAATTGCAAATTGAAGCATAAGCTTCAAAAATAATAATAAAAAACCCCGCCGAAGCGGGGGATTTATTTACATGTTCATATTGCCCATGTCAACATTGCCATCGGCTTTTGTATTTTTTCGCTTAAAAAGATTGGCGTCAAACTTTCCAAATCTCCAGTTGAAGTTGAGTCTGACCACCTGCGGGTCTCTTCTGCGGGTGATGTTTTGTTCAAAAAATGGTGAAGCAGAATAAGCATCATACAACCTTGTTCTGAAAATATCATTGATGTTCAACGATAGGGAGGCTTTTCTTTCTTTCAAAAATTCAAACCTTACAGCAAAGTCAACTCCGTAATTCGGACGAATAAAACCCTGTGCAGCCGAACTGGCGCCACCGCCCCACATCCCACCGCCACCACCTCTGCCACCGCCGCCACCACCGGTACCGCCTGGAGAAGAAATGATCTTCGACTGGTAATCACCCGAAAGTTGAAGTGTGAAGTTTTTTGGAAGACGAAAACTATTGTTGATCTTGAAAAAATAACTCACAAACTGCTCGGGGTCTGGTTGATCATTCAGGTCGATTTTTGCAGTGAACAGGTTGGCATTGGTAGTAAGATCCCAGATTTTGGTCACTTTATTTCTTCCAATGATTTCCAGACCGGTTACATAACTCCTGTTGGCGTTTATATAACTCAATACAAGCAGACTGTCATCAAATGCGGGAACATATTCTCTTTCCTGGTATCGGGTGATCAGGTCTGTAGTATTTTTAAAATACCCGGTAAGTATCAGGTTATCCCTGTTCTTAAAGGTTTTTGAATAGGAGAGTTCAAGTGAATTGGTGAATTCCGGACTAAGACCAGGATTTCCACGGCTGATATTCAGTGAATCCGAAATATCGGTAAAAGGGAATAACTGCCAGAAGTTAGGCCTGTTGATCCTGCGGCTGTAATTCAATTGCAGGTCGTTAAAATCATTCAGCTTCTGACTTAAGAACAAACTTGGAAACAGGCTTACGGGAAATTCAATATTGAAAGACTGGTTCTTGTTATTCAGTTTACCTTCATAATCGGAACTTTCTACCCTCAGTCCGAGCTGGTATCCGAAATTTTTGATCTTGTTGGAAAAGTTGGTATAAGCCGCATATACTTTATCTGTACTGCTGAAATCAATCGTCTGGTCCTGTATAGGAAACTTATTGCCATTATTACCCACGACAAAATAGTTGGTCAGGTTGGTCAGATCGCGGATCTGCACCCTTGCACCCAGTTCAATTTTCGATTTTTCTCCAAGCGGCTTGGAATAATCGGATTGAATGACGAGGTTATTATTTTCTCCGCCACCCAATTGTTGCTGGTTGAACCTGCGGTTAAAAACCTTTGAAGGCTGCATGGCAAAATAATCGGCAAAAATATTATTCTCGTTGGTGTTTTTTCCTTTGTTATAGGTGACATCAGCCGTGATCTCATGTCCTGCCTTAGGAAAATTATGTTTATAACTTAACTGTGTACCATAATTCCGAAAACTGTTTTGTGAACGGGAAATCCTTTCCTGTAATGAATCAATGGTGCCATTGTTTGAAAAATCACTGAAAATGGAAGAGGAAGAAAATGGATTCATTTTACCTCTCACATAAGTTCCATTGAGGGTGATTGTATTTCTGTTGTCAAGAAAATAATCAATACCTGCGCGTCCAAATCCAAAAGCGCCATTCATGGTGTTGTCATCCGTTTGATAGGAGGCACTTGGATTAAAGATCATGGTTTTCCTGGTATTGGTTCCTTCAGAAATGGAACGACGCTGGTTGTACATACCACTTGCGAAAAAGTTGATTTTATTCTGACGCACATTGATATCACCACCAAATCCTAAACGAGCTCTGGAATCCACATTTGTCCTAAGATTGCCACTGTAGCCTACTCTTTTATTCTTTTTAAGAACAATATTCAGGATGCCAGCCGTACCGCCAGAGGCGTCAAATTTTGCAGAAGGGTTGGTTATGATCTCAACACTTTCAATGGCATCTGCAGGGATCTGCTCAAGGGTAAGATTGGTTGGACGGCCATCTACAAAGATCTGCGGTGCATTATTTCTCAAAGTAATATTGCCATCAATATCCACATTGATAGAGGGCACATTACGCATCACATCAATAGCAGTTCCTCCGGC
>MWWA01000249.1_pt1 | contig 14931 bp, 12 predicted proteins | sample 1047341 | NCBI WGS metagenome assembly MWWA01 (sample SAMN06349978, study PRJNA376086) | soil metagenome | isolation source: MS5-1 sample Antarctic (ecotone) soil | place: Antarctica | collected 2015-01-13
AGGAACACAAGGAAGTACCGGTGGTTACCAAAGAAGCCCGGGTAGTTGAGGAGATAACAATTAATAAAGAGGTAGATGAAAGTACCGAAACCGTAAAAGATTCCGTAAAGAAAATGAAAGTGGATGTTGACGATATAAAAGATAAAAACAGGGATTAATCATACTGGATATATTATCGAATGTTGGCCTTAGCCTTCAAATTGGCAAACTGGTTAAAATAAGTTTCAGAGTGATCTGGAACTTTTTTTCTGCCCCTACTGTTCGGATATCACTGAGAAAGTGTTCATTATCGTACAGTATCAGTTACGAATTGAAGTTTTAATTACTTAAATGTCAAGTCTGTACATATCTGGTATGAAGGTTGAAAATTATTATGATAGCCGGGATGCCTGGGATAATTTTAATAAACTAAAAATTTTTATGATGAAAAAGTCACTCCTTTCGATTGTTGCCATTCTTTCTTCACTCTTTCTCTTTAGTCAAAATGAAAATGCAAAACCTTATTTGACAAAAACATTTGGGCCAGTTGATAAGGTGTTTTCCACAACGACCGGAGGGAATATTTCAGTAGCCCCTGCTGATAAGAATGAGACACGTGTCGAAGTATTTATTCATCAGAATAACAAATCAAATAATCAACTTAGCGATGAGGAAATTAAAAGCCGCCTGGCTGATGGTTATGAATTGACAAGTGCAGCAGAAGGCGGTAAACTTACGGTAATGGCCAAGCCAAAGCACCGCTTTAAGGATTGGAAAAGATCCTTGAGCATCTCATTCAAAATATATGCTGCCAAAGACGCGGCTTTGGATTTGTCTACCAGCGGCGGCAACATCCACCTGGCAGGTTTATCCGGCGATAAAGTTTTTAGGACAAGCGGTGGTAACCTTGTACTCAGCGATCTGAGTGGTAAGTCAAAAGGCGAAACCTCCGGAGGAAATATTATACTAAAGAATTCAAAAGACATATTCAACCTGCGTACAAGTGGCGGCAACATTCAAGCGGAAAATTCATCAGGAGATATTGATATATCCACCTCCGGTGGAAACATCCTGGTTGAAAATCTAAAAGGAACTGTAAAAGTAAAAACGAGCGGTGGCAACATCAAATGCGAAAGTGTGGAAGGCGAATTACTTGCCAGTACATCCGGCGGGAATGTATCATTACAAAATCTTGATTGTTCTCTAAAGACAAGCACCAGTGGCGGAAATATTGATGTGACGATGAAAGGCGTTGGAAACTATGTTTCTATCATCAATTCATCCGGCAGGGTTCGGCTGCAAATTCCAAAAGAAAGTGCGGTAGATTTAAAATTAAGCGCGATGAAAATATCTACGGGCAATATGGAGCATTTTAAAGGAAGTATAAGTAAAGAAGATGTGGATGGCAGTTTAAACGGCGGAGGAGTGCTGGTGAAGATTGATGCCTCCAGTGGCGATATTGATCTGGGTTTTAATTAATAAAGTGAATAGCATCCCGTGAATTTTTCATAAATGCGGAAATGATAAGAAACTATTTTAAAATCATGTTCAGAAGTTTGCTGAAAAATAAATCTTTTAGCTTACTGCACAATGGGGCTTGCGACCGGTATTGCCTTTGCCGGATTAATTTTTTTGTGGGTGGAAAATGAAGTGATCTTTGATAAGTTAAACGAAAAAAAACAGGCTTTTTATGTTCGGGAAGATCAGAAATATGATACCTATACCGCCACCTTTGGCTCTACACCAGGCCTGTTGGACTATCGTATGTTTTGCCCTACTTTACCTTAGATTTTAATCGTCATTTTTTCTTAACCGCAATAAACAATATTTTCTCTTGTTTGCAGTTATATGATGTGGTTGAGCTACTCGCCCGGGCGAAAGCGTATTTCTTTTACCACCAATATCCCTAAATCAGAACTCCTTGCTAACAGATCCAAAGCCACCCTTACATGAAAATACTTATAGCTGAAGATGAAATCACCCTTTTAAAGACCATAGAATTCCGCATGAAAAAGGATGGCCACACAGTGTTGCTCACGCAGGACGGCAGGGAAGCCATTTCCAAAATTGAGGAGTTTAACCCTGATCTCATCATTACAGATATCATGATGCCCTTTGCTTCCGGGCTTGAAATAATCCAGGCAGTAAAAAAAATTTCCTCCAAAAATATTCCGGTAATAGTATTATCTGGTATGGGACAGGAGAATGTAGTGTTAGAAGCTTTTCAATTGGGTGCAGCTGACTACATTACAAAGCCGTTTAGCCCTAATGAATTGTCCGTCAGGGTTAAAAAATACGCACCTTCACAAATCTCTTCCGCCTCCATCGCAACATAATTTTTATGCCTCATGGAAAAAGTGACGCAATATTGTGTTATACAATTTCACTTTTCCGCACTCATTGCGATCATCATCTCTTCCCTTGTTTTAATGATGACCCTGTTTGTTTGTATTACAATATTTGCTATTTATAAAAAGAGGAGAGAGCAAAATATTCTTCATTGGTTACAAGGAATAGCAGACTTAATTAATGAGGCGTTATTTCTCGAAGAAGGATCAGTGGAGGATATTGATATCCCATATAAAATAAAGGCGCTGCTGAAGAAGAAAACTTTCAGACAATGTGTGATAGATGAACTGATTAAAACTAAAAAAAATATTTCAGGTGCTCCTACCAAAAATTTAGTCAGTTTCTATAATATGCTCCGGCTTGAGGAAGATGCTTATAAAAAACTATTTAGCGGTAAATGGCATATCCAGGCAAAAGGTAATGAAGAACTCGGTATTATGGAACAGCATCAGTTTCACGAGGAGATATATAAACTGGCAGTACACAGCCATGAATGGGTAAGACATGAGGCACAATGTGCTATTGTAAAATTATTGGGAGCAAAGGGACTTAGTTTTTTAGATCAAATAGAATATTCAATCAGTCAGTTTCAGCAAATTCAATTGCTGCATAACCTTCAGCAGGTGGAAATACTGACACCTGGTGCAATTGAAAATTGGTTAAAATCATCAAATGAATCAGTTGTTGAATTTGCGATCAGGTTAGCAACAAAGTGGAATAGCTATACTCTACATGACCATGTGGCAATTCGTATGAAAAGTGCATCCACTAAGTTGAAACTGACATGCTTGGAATTCTTGAGTAGTGTACCAAATGAAAACACTGCAGATGAGTTGATCCAATTATATTTTTTTGAAGACAGGGCGTTTAAAATTGCAGTCATCAAAACCCTTAGCGAAATCGGATACGACAAACACGTCCCTTTTCTATATTCTCAAATGCAGGATGCAGATGCCGAAATAAAAAATAATGCTGCAAAATCATTGTTTGCCATACAGCCCGATGCAGGTCAAGATTTCACTATGATCCAATATGCTGATGCCACTTCCGAAGAATCGTTACAATTAACCTCTAATGAATTTTCTATATGAACTGGCAAAGTGTGCTCGCTGAGTTTATTACTTATGGCATCTTAGCTTATTCGTTCCTGTTGGCTTCGTTTTACCTCACTATCGGCCTTCTTTCTGTGATAGAAGTAAAGGACTATCTCCGAAAAAATTATTTTACTGATTACAGGCTGCTTGCAACATCAGATTATGTGCCTGGTATCAGCATGTTAGCACCGGCTTTTAATGAGGGCGCCAATATTGTTGAAAATGTGCGTTCTATGCTTTCCATTCATTACAACAAGCTGGAGCTAATAATAATTAATGACGGCAGCAAAGACAATTCTTTGTCTTGCCTGGTAGAAGCATATGACCTGTACAAGGTGAACATTTTAATAAACGAACAAATACCAACTAAAAAAATAAGGGGAGTTTATAAAAGCAGAAATCCGGTATTTCATCGGCTTACAGTCGTAGATAAAGAAAATGGTGGTAAGTCTGATGCTTTAAATGTGGGTGTGAATATAGCCCAGTATGATTACCTGGTTTGCATAGATGTAGATTGTGTATTAGAACAAGATGCGTTGCTAAAAATGGTGAAGCCATTTCTGGAAAATTCCAAAACCAGGGTAATTGCTTCTGGTGGAGTGATCAGGATTGCCAATGATTGTGTCATTCAGAATGGCAAGCTTATAAAAGTGAATTTGCCGGCAAAATTTTTACCCCGGGTACAAATTATTGAATACATCAGGGCATTTTTGTTAGGAAGAATGGCCTGGAGCAAGTTGAACGGGCTGTTGCTCATCTCCGGTGCCTTTGGTGCATTTGATAAAGAAATTGTAATAAAGTGCGGTGGGTATGATACTAAAACTGTGGGAGAAGATATGGAGTTGATCGTGCGTATGAGGCGATATATGGAAGAGAACCATCTGCCCTACAAAGTAACATTCATTCCTGATCCACTTTGCTGGACGGAAGCTCCGTCAGATTATAAGATATTGGGCCGGCAAAGAAACCGGTGGACCAGGGGAACAATAGAAACCCTCCGGCGGCACAAGATCATGTTCTTAAATCCAAAATATGGCTTGCTTGGAATGCTGAGCTATCCTTATTGGTTCTTTTTTGAATTTCTTGCACCGATAATTGAATTTGCAGGCATGTGCATTTTTATCATTTTTTGTTTTATGGGAATAGTAAACTGGAGTACTTTTTTCATTTTACTGGGTGGTATTTTGTTGCTGGGCTTTCTTTACTCCGTCTTTGCAATTTTTATGGAGGTGCTCACCTACAATCAATATAAAAACAGGAATGATAAGTTAAAGCTCATCATAACTGCCTTTCTCGAACCTGTATTATTTCACCCATTCGTTGTATGGTCAGCTATAAGAGGGAATATAGATTACTTAAGAAAAAAACATACCTGGGGAGAGATGACGAGGCAGGGACTCGGCTCATCGAGCCAGGCAAGTAAGGCCGCTGATCCGGTAAAGAGTATGTATGACCAAGAGATATAAATCTACTTCGATGCTTCCGGATAGCTTATCCTTTAAATGATGATGTAGTATCTCAAGATACTTAACCGCTCCTCGTTACCGGATCGTACTTTCATTTTATATGCTGATTTGATGATTTGAAGGAGGGTATATGCTAAAATCAATGATTCGGAATGAACATTTCCTAAGACAATAAAGAGTTTAATGAAAGAGGATAGATAAATCCACTCCTTATTTTGAGCATATCAATACAAGTGTTTGAATAAAATGGGAAAAATGCTACCTGATAATAATTATGGGATCGCCTGCTACGCCTAATTAAAACCTTCTGCCAAGGCTCAATGAAAGATTGTATTGATTACCCTTTTCGCCAGGTTGATATTCCTGGTTAATCAGGCCTGCGTTCAAGGACATAATATTCATTTTGAGGAAAGTATGGTTAAAAGTTGCGAAAATTTTTCTGGAGGATAACATTGTTTGCTTATTACCAAACTGGACATTTTGGTAGTTATCATCTGGGGAAAATCCTGTGCCCAGGCTGAGACCGCAATAATCATCGGCACCGGAGAAATAATAGCGGGCGCCAAAATTGTAGGATTGTGAAAAATTGCCGGAAGATGGTGTAAGATATGTACGGGCATTGAAAAGAAAATTTTATAATATTTACCCAGGCCAAGAGTAAATGTTCGTCGCTTCTGAAACATAGAGATACCGCCATCCTGCTTCTGCTTCATAACTCTTTGGCAGATTTGCATACAGTGAAAATCCTGCGCGGTATTTCGGAAACACCCCTGCATTTTCTGAATAGCCGGCATTTACATAAGTGTAAAAGACATTACTGAGGCGAGGATAGGCATCTACTTCCGCCTGCAGTCCATCGGTCTGAAACCGATTAGCATAATTGACTCTGCCAATCACTGTACCAAATTTCGTTAACCGGCTATAAAGCAATACTTCCCAGATGCCAGGCATTTTGGTATTGCTTGTCAAAAGTAGCAAGATCATACCCTAACGTTATTCTATTTACTGCATCTTCATCGCGGATGGAGCCAGCCAATTTGATAGCTTCCTCATTTTTTGGATTTTCAGCCAGGAGTGAGTGAGTTATTATCTTCGCTTCGTTAAATTTCTTCAGGGATGATAAATTCCTTGCTTTACGGATTAACAAGTCAGGGGATTGTGGGTGGGCAATCAGTCCTTTATTGCATATCGCCAGGGAATTTTCGTATTGTCCCTGCCAGTATTCAATATCTGCAAAGGCTATGCTTGCTTCTTCATTTACACTATCAACGGTGAGAACCCTTGTGAAGTGAAACTCAGCACTATCGTATTGATGATCCCAGGAATAAACTCTTCCAAGGAATATTTCAATGTCAGCATAGCCAGGAGATATGTCCAATGCCTGAATAGCCAGATCTTTTGCCTTGTCAAAATCCTTATTTTCAAAAGCGGCGGCTCTTGCACTGATGAAAAGTTCATCAGATGTAAGTGTTTGCTGCGCATAGATAGCTGAAGTAGAGAAGCACAATCCGAAGTATATAACGATAAATTTCACTGCAACAAATTGATGTATTTTGTAACGTAAAAATGTTGCTGGTATTATATTCTATGCGTTTAATACAAGGATATTCTATTTCTATTTTATTTTAAAAATAATAATGGCCTTCCTGAAGTGTAAAAATTCTTAAGTTGTTTAAAATAAAACCCGGGATTGTAATTTCTTCTTAACTTACACCCCGTTTTTGATCCATTTAGTACTTGTACCCCATGAATATTTGCGTGGGGTCTATTTTAAGACAAACTTAGATAGAACTGTGAAGAGATTTTTATTATCCTGTTGTTGTTTTTCGTATCAATTCCCACTCATTCTTTTTCTCCTTATCTGTTGTAACAGTTTCCAATCGTCATCACAAACTATAAAAATTAGCCCGTCAGCGGATGCGTTTGTGAAAAATGGTAATGCTTCAAATACAAATTATGGTAACGAAACTGATTTATTATTAAAAGGATCACCCACTATTGGTTTTACCAGGTTTGTATATCTTAAATTTTCTTTACCTGCTATTTCAAAAGTTGGATCTGCGAAGCTGAGACTTTACGGCCTTAATAAGGATAATGCTGCTGACATAAGTGTGTCTGTTTTTGGCGTTGATGACGATACCTGGACTGAATCGGGGATTACATTTAATAATGCTCCAAAAGTTGCGACAGGGTTATTGGCTGGTACTTCGATAAACAATACTGCGGGATATTATGATTTTGATATTACAAGTTTTGTACTTACAAACCTAAATACTGATAAAGATGTAAGTGTGGTGCTTAAGGATATTTCTGACAAGGACAAAAGCATTTCATTCGATAGCAGGGAAACAACGGATCATCCACCACATTTGGTCATTGATACCACTTTTGAATATTTACCTGGTACCACCATTTCACATCCATTTTTATTCGTAGAAAATCCTGATAAATTTCCGTCAAACAACCATTTTGTTTTTTCACGTATTCAAAATCCATGGACGCGTGATTCCGTTTATAATTCTAATCATGACTCTCTCAAAATTATCACTCACAATAATGGACTCGATCCCCTGCTTGTCAACAGTCTCTCCCTATCCGCTCCGGCAAACTGGAAGATTGACAAGGTGAACGGAAGTGACTACAATCCGGCAATACAATTTCCATCAATCGTATCATCGGGTAGTTCGCTGGATGTGGTAGTAAAGTTTATTGCAAAAAACCTTGCACCACGCGTATTAGTGGCAAACGAAACACTTACCATTCATTCTAATGATGAAAAGTTTCCTTTAAAAACGATTAACCTGGATGGCTTGTGGCAGCGGGATGGCGAGGGAGTTCGCGAACCTACATTGCAGGAAATTGTCACCACTTTTGGTTTTAAAACTAATATTGGTTTCGATGCAAGCGACCCTGATAATGGCGACAGTACCAAGTTAAAGGGTGATGAAATTAATCCGGGTTATTTTGTTCGCTCAGATCCTGCTAAGCCTGTTTTGATCCGGCAATTGGCCGCATACCATAATTGTTGTCAATCAGTAGAAACATTCAAATGGTTTTATAAAGGCACGACAAATTATCAAAGTGTCTTTCAGCAAATATCGTTTGACGGGCAAACGCTCTTGCCAAGAAGATCTAAAAGTGCAACCTATTATCCTGCCGGTGGAACGATATCGCCTATAGATGCTTTTGGAATCAATATTGGCGGTAGCTTTACAGACGTTTCCAAAAATGCCGGGAATAAGCTGGGAGTCAGGGTTTACCTGGCGATTGATTCTTTGGGCAATGTGATCCCGGATGCCTTTATCCTAGCCAATGATTATGTAGGGAATTCGTCCACGAACTTTGATTATAATGATAATGTTTATTTCATCAACAATGTAAAACCCTATATCGGCACGGCGTATTATTCGCTCCTTACCCCAACGCCTTCTGATCTGGATTTTGGGGAACATGAAGTGAATACCACAACTGGTATGCAACTTAATTTGGCCAGCGGGGGCAAGGCATATTCTAATGGTACAACTGATCCGGCATTCACGATTACATCATATAAAATTATTGGCGAGAACAGCTCGGAATTTTCTGCTTCCATGCCCGCGAAATCAACGCTTAACCCCCAGGAGGCAACCACAATGCAGGTAAATTTTAAGCCCGGTTCGCAGGGATTGAAAATTGCTGACCTATTGATCTATTATACCAATTCATCTGTCCCTAAGAGAGTTCCTTTATATGGCATTGCAAAAAGAAAAGGTGTAATCGTAACATCTCAATATAGGATAAATAGCGGGTCCCCATCCTCTGCGATCGTAAATGGAAAAACATTTGCCGCCGATAATCAATATGCTTTCGATAATCTTGAGCCATTCTTTAATGCTGCTGTAAAGGACATTGAGGGCACCGATAATGACGACTTGTATTTTTATGAGCAGTCCTCGAATGCTAATAAAAAACCATTCAGGTATGCCCTGCCGTTAGATTCCGGAAACTATTATGTCAGGCTGCACTTTGCTGAAGTCTACTGGGGAGCCCCTGGTTCAGGATTCTCCGGAGGGGAAGGCTCCAGGGTATTCCATGTAAAACTTGAAAACGAGTACGCATTGATTAATACTGACCTGGTACAGGAAGTGGGTGTTGCAACCGCCGTTGTAAAGAACCTGCCGGTTGCGGTGACTGATGGTAAATTGAATATTGATTTCACTGCTACCGTCAACCGCCCATCTGTGAGTGCGATTGAAGTCTTGAGTTTTAGTAAAGATCCTATCGTGGTACCGGGCGATTCAACAGCTAATCCTGTTGATACGCTTTCCAGAGTACGAGTATATCCAAATCCCGCAACGGTCTATGGAGTTACCGTGGAATATCCGGCTAACTATACAGGAATATACAATTATGTTTTATTCGATATAATAGGCAGAAAATACTTACAGGGAAGCATTACATTGAATGGAAATAATAATATCCAATATCTGGATTATTCAGCCCTTCAATTAAGACCCGGGGTGTATTTTTTAAAAATAATTAGCCCGGAATATAAAAACGATCTATTGAAAATTTTAATTAACCAGAGGTAATGAAAGTAAGGCGTCTCTAAAACCTGTATAATTTTATAAATATATTTCCCCCACATTCTTGCGAGCCGCATATAAAATCAAAAGTGAAGTAATTTTTCAGTTGTAACGTAGCAGTCTTTTATTGCACACATCATTTGGTTTCGCCAAAAAGTTTCTCCAAAAACAGTTTTAATTCACTTCTCAGCATTGGAAGTCTTACCGATGTGACGGTAGTCTTCATTTGAAGCATGGCGGCAATAAAAGAAGATTGAAACATCATTTTTGCCACAAACTATTTATATTAGACCCTCAAATAATCATAATGCCGGGAACACAGCGTCATATAGAAATAATGGACACTACACTCCGCGATGGCGAGCAGACAAGTGGTGTATCATTTTCTGCCATCGAAAAATTAACCATCGCCAAACTTCTGCTCACTGAATTAAAAGTTGACCGTATTGAAGTTGCTTCCGCCAGGGTTTCTGAAGGCGAATTTGATGCTGTAAAAAAAATTACAAGGTGGGCAACAGCGAATGGATTATTGAATAGGGTAGAAGTACTCACGTTTGTAGATGGTGATGTTTCTGTGAACTGGATGATCAAAGCAGGAGCCAAAGTTATGAACTTGCTCACCAAGGGATCGCTTAATCATCTGACCCACCAACTAAAGAAAAAGCCGCAGGAGCATTTTGCTGATATTGCTGAGGTAATAAAAATTGGAAGAAAAAAAGGAATAGATACCAATGTGTATCTCGAAGACTGGAGCAATGGAATGCGGCATTCCCCGGACTATGTTTTCCAGTATCTGGATTTTCTTTCCTCGCAACCGGTTAAGCGAATTATGCTTCCCGATACGCTGGGGGTACTGACACCCGGTGAATCTTTTCAGTTCGTTTCTAAAATCATACGACGCTATCCGAAAATACACTTCGATTTTCATGCGCATAACGACTATGATTTGGGTACGGCTAATGTGCTGGAGGCGCTAAAAGCAGGCGCTCATGGGATACATCTGACCATAAACGGGATGGGAGAGCGTGCGGGTAATGCTCCCTTAGCAAGCGCCATTGCCGTTATTAACGATTTTATGCCCGCAATAAAAACATCTGTTACCGAAAAATCATTGTATAGCGTGAGCAAGCTGGTAGAAACATTCTCCGGTTTTCGTATCCCCGTAAACAAGCCCGTAGTTGGTGAAAATGTATTTACGCAAACAGCCGGCATACACGCAGATGGAGATAAAAAAAATAAACTTTATTTTAGTGATCTGATGCCAGAAAGATTTGGGCGACAGAGAAGATATGCTTTGGGCAAAACGAGCGGAAAAGCAAATATTGAAAATAACCTGCTGCAGATGGGCATTCACCTTTCAGACCATGATCTCAAAAAAGTTACACAACGAATTATTGAACTTGGTGATCGAAAGGAAATCGTGACACAGGCTGATCTTCCCTACATTATTTCTGATGTGATGAACAGTAATACGATTGAAGACAAAGTGCAGATAGTAAATTACGTGTTGACACATTCCAAGAATCTCAACCCTTCCGTTACTTTACAAATTTCTATAAACGGCAAATTGTTTGAAGAACATGCGCAGGGAGATGGCCAGTACGATGCATTTATGAACGCCCTGAAAAAAGTGTATAAACATAAGAAAATTGTTTTGCCTGAACTTGCTGACTATGCAGTTCGTATTCCTCCTGGTGGCAATAGTGATGCCTTGTGCGAAACTATTATAACGTGGAGGCATAATGATAAGGAATTTAAGACACGCGGCCTCGATAGTGATCAAACCGTATCTGCGATAAAAGCTACGCTGAAGATGTTGAATAGTTTTTAGAGGGGAGGAGGGAAGGAGGCGATGAGGCAAGAGGCAGAAAGGCAACGAGGCAACGAGGCAAAAAGGGCAAAAAGGCAAAGGGAAAGAAACAAGTATTTCATAAACATGGGTTCGAAATCTTATAGGGATCTTTTTATTTGGCAAAAGTCAATGGCTTTGGTTACTGATATTTATTCTATCACAAAGACTTTTCCCGGAGATGAAATGTATGACCTAACTAATCAATTGAGAAGATGTGCGGTCTATATACCAAGTAACATTGCTGAGGGATATGGTAGAAATTCAACTAATGAGAGGTTTTTGCAAATAGCAGTGGGATCTTTGTATGAATTACAAACACAAATTGAAATAGCCTTTAACCTTAGATATATTGAAAATCAAGAGCATATTGAAATTATCAGTTTAAGTGTTGAGATTGACAAAATGTTATATTCAATGATTCAAAAAATAAAATAAGCCAGGGTTGACTAAGCACGGGCATTTTGCTCAATGCCTCTTTGCATTTCAACTGGTGCCTCTTTTAAAATATGACAACCAAACACATACTAATCGTTCCCGGTGACGGAATAGGACAGGAGGTAACTGCCGTCGGTAAAAAAGTATTGGAAAAGATAGCAGCAAAGTTCGGTCATGCGTTCACGTATGATGAAGCGCTGATCGGGCATGTGGCAATTGAAGCTACAGGAAATTCTCTGCCGGATGAATCGCTTGAGAAGATGCGAAATTCAGATGCCATACTATTTGGCGCAGTAGGCCATCCAAAATATGACAATGATCCTTCCGCCAAAGTGAGGCCTGAACAGGGTTTGCTGAAAATGAGAAAAGAGCTGGGTCTTTATGCCAATATTCGCCCTATTAAATTATTTGATGAATTGCTTGGCGCCTCCAGTATAAAGCCTGAAATACTGAAGGGTGCAGATATATTATTCTTTCGTGAATTAACCGGTGACATTTATTTTGGCGAAAAAGGAAGAAAGAATAATGGAGATACTGCTTATGATGTTGCAGAATACAGCCGTTATGAAGTAGAACGTATCGCCCGCAAAGCGTTTGATGCGGCTCGCTCAAGGAAGAAAAAGGTTTGCTCAGTTGATAAAGCCAACGTACTCGAAACCTCCAGGCTATGGAGAGAGGTGGTGCAAAAAGTAGCACTCGAATATCCGGATGTTGAAGTTGAACACCAGTTTGTTGATGCTACTGCCATGCTGCTGATTAAAGACCCACGCCGGTTTGATGTGGTGGTAACGGCTAACCTCTTTGGTGATATACTCACCGATGAGGCCTCACAGATCGCCGGCTCCATGGGCATGCTGGCCAGTGCTTCTATAGGAGATGGCACAGGTGTTTACGAACCGATCCATGGATCGGCACATGACATAACCGGTAAAGAGCTTGCCAATCCTTTGGCCTCAATTTTATCAGTCGCCTTATTATTCGATATTTCTTTCAAAATGAAAGAAGAATCTGAAGCAGTGATAAACGCTGTTGATGCAGTGTTGAAAGCCGGATTCCGCACCAGGGATATTGCAGATGCTCAAACTGAAGCAGATAAAATATTAGGTACGGCTCAAATGGGAGAAGAGGTTTTGAAGATGTTATGATTTAGCTGAGTATAATAATCAGCATTAGCCAACTATTGCTTTCTTACTTTACATGGCATGTTCCCCGTGATAATTTAATGTGTGTGTTCGTGTATTTTTTTGATACTTTGTAAAAAAACTCTGTGGCATGAAGAAGCTTTCATTTCTATTTGTAATTACCATTACTTTTTTTTCTGTTGTCAATGCGCAGGTACTCCGTTCCCCTGGTGGAAAATTTACGCTGGACTTTGTCCTAAGTACCAATGGCTCCCCAACATACTCGCTTGCTTTTAAAGAAAAAAAGGTAATTAAGCCAAGCAAGCTTGGGCTGGAAATAAAGAATGACAAACAATCCCTCCTGAATGGATTTGACATCTCAAACATTGACACCAGTTCCTTCAATGAAACATGGAAGCCCGTGTGGGGAGAAGTGTCCACCATTCGAAATCAGTATAATGAAATGGCAGTCACACTTCGCCAGCAGGGCTCTGACAGGCTGATGATTATCCGCTTCCGTTTGTTTGATGATGGCCTGGGATTTCGCTATGAGTTCCCTTCACAAAAGAACCTTATCTATTTTGTCATCAAAGAAGAACGAACAGAGTTTGCTATGACCGGAGATCACCGGGCGTTCTGGATTGCGGGTGACTATGATACACAGGAGTATGACTATACCACCTCCAGGCTTTCTGAAATTCGAAGCCTCATGTCAAAGGCAATAACGCCAAATGCATCGCAAACTCCTTTCTCTCCAACAGGCGTGCAGACGTCATTAATGATGAAGAGCGATGACGGTTTATACATTAACCTGCATGAAGCCGCTCTTATCAATTATGCTTGCATGCACCTGAACCTGCATGATACGTCACTGGTATTTCGATCATGGCTAACCCCTGATGCCAATGGCGATAAAGGATACATGCAGGCGCCCTGCACTACTCCGTGGCGTACGATAATAGTGAGCGATGATGCCCGTGATATTTTAGCATCTAAGATGACCTACAATTTGAATGAACCCTCCAGGATTGAAAACACATCCTGGATACATCCTGTAAAATATGTTGGCGTATGGTGGGAAATGATTACGGGTAAGAGTTCCTGGTCCTACACCAATGATTTTCCCGCAGTGCAACTTGGTGTAACTGACTACACAAATGCAACACCTAATGGTACACATGGTGCCAATAATGCTCATGTAAAAAAGTATATAGATTTTGCTGCTGAGAATGGATTTGATGCAGTACTTGTGGAAGGATGGAATATAGGATGGGAAGACTGGTTTGGCAATGCAAAGGATTACGTATTTGATTTTGTAACACCCTATCCGGATTTCGATGTGGCTGAGCTGAATGAGTATGCCCACACGAAAGGGATCAAGCTCATCATGCATCACGAAACATCAGGCTCTGTGAAACTACGAGCGCCATATGGATACCGCCTATCAGTTTATGAAGAAATTTGGCTACGATGCGGTTAAGAGCGGCTATGTTGGTAACATACTTCCCCTGGGTGAATATCATTATAGCCAGCGTACAAATAATCATTACCTGTATGCTATTAAAAAAGCCGCGGACTATCACATCATGGTAAATGCGCATGAAGCTGTGAGGCCTACGGGAATAGCCCGAACATGGCCCAACCTGATTGGCAATGAATCTGCACGCGGAACCGAATACCAGGCATTTGGAGGTTCAAAAGCAAATCATGTAACCATCCTGCCCTTCACCCGTTTGTTGGGTGGTCCCATGGATTATACACCTGGCATCTTTGAAATGGATATGACCAAGCTTGCTCCCCAAAATAAGTCGCATGTAAATAGCACTATTGCCAACCAACTGGCTTTGTATCTAACCATGTATAGTCCTTTACAAATGGCTGCTGACCTGCCGGAGAATTACAACCGCTTCCCGGATGCATTTCAGTTTATTAAAGATGTTGCGGTTGACTGGCAGGAGAGCAAATACATTGAAGCTGAGCCGGGGGATTACATTACTGTTGCCCGCCAGGCAAAGAAGACAGGACAGTGGTTTCTTGGAAGTGTAAATGGTTATGATCCCAGGACGTCCC
>MWWA01000250.1_pt1 | contig 14871 bp, 16 predicted proteins | sample 1047341 | NCBI WGS metagenome assembly MWWA01 (sample SAMN06349978, study PRJNA376086) | soil metagenome | isolation source: MS5-1 sample Antarctic (ecotone) soil | place: Antarctica | collected 2015-01-13
CTTCCAGATCATGCATCTCAGTTATGCCATTCTTTTTATTGTAAATAATTTACTTCATGATATGACGAGGTAAATTGATGGGAGATGTATTGGATTTTAGGGGTAGATGGCGTAGAAGAAGAACTTAAGAAAAAGAACCTTGCTGAAGAAAAGATTTTAATCATTAGGGACTATTTGAGTATTTCAGGAAGTATCGGGGAAAAAATTTCAGTATTAAAAAAATTATTAAGAAGCCCCGCGGCCCAAAAAGGAATTAAAGAAGTAGAAACTTTTTTTCAATATTTAGATGGTGATAAAAATTTTGATCATATTTCCCTGGATCTGACCCTTGCCCGTGGTTTAGACTACTATACCGGGATCATTTTTGAAGTAAAAATTCCCGGGATCAAGGTAGGTAGCGTAGGCGGTGGAGGGAGATATGATAATCTTACTTCGCTGTTTGGTGTTGACGATATTCCTGGTTCGGGTATTAGCTTTGGGATTGACCGAATCTATGATTGTATACAGGAGTTAAATCTGTTTCCTGCTGGAAATGATAATACTCCATATGCCCTGTTTATGAACCTGGGAGCAAAAGAAAGTATGGTGTCCTTCAAACTAATGCAGCAATTAAGGAGTGCCGGTATAAGTTGTGAAATTTTTTATGACCAGGCTAAGCTGGATAAACAGTTCAAATATGCCACAAAAAAGAATATCCCTTATGCCGTTATCATTGGTACCAGGGAAATTGAAAAAAGGATTGTGATGGTGAAAGAGCTTAAAACCGGGCATCAATCTGAACTTTCATTTGACCGACTGTTGCCTTTCTTCCTGACTATACACAACTAAACAAAGTTGATCTGGAGAGAAATTTATCCTTGTTAGCTTTGACAATTCCTTGAATCGCTAAAATCTTACATATGAAAACAATTGTAAAGTTTTGCCTGCTTTTATTATCGGTTATTATTTTATTCAGTTCCTGCAGGCAGGGTGATGACCGTGGCAAAATGATACCGCGTGATGCACTATTTGCCGCCGTAATAAATACCGCAGATCTAAAAGATAAATTAAGTTGGGATGAAATAAAACAATCCGATTGGTTCAGCAGGATGTACAATGACACAGCTACCGAAGATTGGCTGAAAAAAATATTTGATAATCCGGATGCATCAGGAATAGATACTCAAGCAGGTTTTATTTTCTTTGTGACAAAAAGCTCTGACAATTATGATATCGTGTTCGAAGGCAAGTTGAAAAACGAAAGCGACTTTGAAAAATTTAATCAAAATCTTAATAAATCTGCAACGCTAAAAAATGACGGTGATGTAAAACTGTACGATATTAAAAACAAAATCGTTGTTGGTTGGGATGATGAGAACTTTGCCTTCGTAACCAGCAGTGGCGTTCTGGCTCGAAATCTGCCACCACAATTAGATTCATTACGCAATGAATATCTTCTGCAAGAAAGACCTGATGCAAATGAATTATCTGCCAGGTGCCTAAAACTATTTTCGCTAAAGAAAGATAGCAGTCTTGCTCAGAATAAAATTTTTGTAAATCTCCTGAAGGAAAAAGGTGATATACATGGATGGATGAACATTGAGCAGATCGTTAAAAACACTGGCGGAATGGCAATGGTCGGGATGTTTAAACTTGACCTGTTTTTTAGGGAAAACATCAGCACTTGCACATTAAATTTTGAAGATGGTAAAATTGATGTGAAACAACATGCCTATGTTAATAAAGAGTTTACAGATTTCTTACAGAAATATAAAAGTGATGAACTGAATAGTGATTTATTATCATTTATTCCTTCGCAAAATATTATTGGAGCAGGAGCTATGAATTTCAATCCTGAAGGATTGAAAGAATTGATAAAACTGACCGGCATGGATGGTATGTTGAACAGTTTCATTTCGGGATTAGGCTTCAACCTGGATGACTTTGTCAATGCACAAAACGGAGATATAATGGTAGCTTTTACCGACCTGGCGTTCACGCAAGACTCTGTAATAATACCTGAAGAAAGTAATGTTGTAAAGACAAGAGAAAATGCAAATGGCCGGTTTATATTTTCAGTCGGCGTCAGGGATAAGCAAAGTTTTCAAAAAATATTGAATGCCGGTCAGGAATTGGGGAAAAGCATGCCTATGAAAAAAGATCGCATCGCTTTCAATATGAATGATAAATACTTTGTGATGGGAAATAACCAGGAAACAATAGACCAATTTCTTGGAGGGAATAAAAATGCTGCTGATTTTACTGATAGATTAAAGGGCCATCCCGCAGGCGCCTACATTGATTTTCAAAAAATATTTAAGGCAATTTCTGACGGAAGTCCTATAAAAGATTCAGGTGCAACCGAGGTTTTGGAAGCCAGTAAAAAATTGTGGCAAAATGGAGTTTTCACTGGAGGAGATTGGGATGGAGATGCCATGACTGCTCACTATGAAATTAACCTGGTAGATAAGCAAACGAATAGCCTCAAACAATTAAATCAATACTTTAATTACCTATCTAAATTTGTCTCTTCATCAAAAATGAAAATGAAGAATTTTTCATCTGATTCAACTATGATTGTAACGGTGTCTTCTCCCCAATAATAATTATACCAGCCTGATGCATTTACACCTGAGTGGTCTTCTACCTGAATTTATGGAAAGAGATAAAATTTCCGGTTCAGAAATTTGGGGTAATGATGTAACCATTGGGGATAATGAAATGTTGCATATTGTGGCTCCCTCAGGAAATGGAAAAACATCTATCCTCCATTTTATATATGGATTGAGAAAAGATTTTTATGGTAAAATAAAATATGATAATTCGGACATCAAAAAATTTACTGCGGAAGATTATGCTGCCTACAGGCAAAAAAAAATCAGCATCGTATTTCAGGATATGAAGCTATTTCCGGAGCTAACAGTACGGGATAACCTTGAGATAAAAAGAGTATTAGCACCATATGAACAGGCAGAATCAATAGAGGAAATGGCCAAACGGCTTGGGATTAGCTCAAGGCTTGATAAAAAAGCAGGAACATGCAGCTATGGTGAGCAGCAACGCATTGCAATCATCAGATCTTTACTGCAACCTTTCGAACTTTTATTACTTGATGAACCATTCAGTCACCTGGATGAAGATAACCGCCTCAAAGCTTCAGAATTGATTTTAGATGAATGTAAAAAAAGAAAAGCTGCCGTAGTGCTGGCAGATTTAAATACAGTAAGTTTTTTCCCTTGCGACCGTTTATTGAATTTATAAAGAGAGGACAATTTTTAAAAAAATAATGGGATCAATCAATAAAAGAATACAACCATTATTAATTACAGGAGATAATAAAACTTCCAAATGGGCCGGGTACATAGGTCTTGGTATAGGAATATTTATCCTGTTATTCAGCCTACAAATGTTCATCAATATTCAGCGGATCTTACAGCAGCAGCAGATTAATAAAGGCGGATTTGATTTTATATCAATATCTAAAACAGTGACGAATGAAAATATGGGAAAAGACAACACATTTACCGAAGCCGAACTGTCAATCCTCAAAGAACAACCTCAGATAACCTCTATTTCTCCTCTTATCACCAATCAGTTTAGTGTCACCGCTACGGCGGGCGATATAATTCCTTTTAGCAGTGATTTGTTTTTGGAAAGCATTGATCCGGATTTTATTGACACACTGCCGCCGTCCTTTGATTGGGAACCCGGCCAGGATGTAGTGCCGGTTATTTTCTCTTCAGATTACCTGGAGATGTACAATGTTTTTGCTCCTGCACAAGGGCTGCCCCAGCTTTCAGCAAAAACAATTTCTTCTGTCAACCTTATTCTCCAGTGTTCAGGACCCGGCGGATCGCAAAATTTCCGTGCAAATATTGTTGCTCTTTCAGACAGGATCAATTCTGTTTTGGTGCCCCAAACTTTTCTAAGCTGGTGCAATCAAAAATTCGCAGGTGTTGCTACGGTTCAGCCATCAAGAGTTGTTATCAAGATGCGGGACGCAAATGATCCGGCATTTATTTCTTTTCTGGATAATAATAATTATCACGTAAATAAGGAGAAAATAAAATTTGGCAGAGCGAAAGAAATTTTACAAAATATCCTTACAGGCCTGGCTGTATTTGGCATTTTAGTCATTGGCCTTGCCATGATGTTGTTCTCATTTTACATGCAACTGATGATTGCAAAAAGCAAAGACAATCTTAAGTTGCTCATCACCCTGGGATTTTCACCACGATCGCTAACTAAGAACGTGATGCGATCCTGGACACCAATTTATATTACTATAATTATAGTGGCGCTTCTTTTTACTACAGGAGTACAATTTGCATTTGCTTCCTCAGGATTAATCATGGCTTCAAAACTTCAATCGTTCATTCACTGGAGCGTGATACTGACTGCGGTATTTTTATTTATATTGACAATTGTCGTGAATTCTATAACTATCCGCCGGGCATTGAATAAAATTTCTGAACAATGATCATTGGACATTTTCATAAATGATAGCAGCACCCTGACCCACTCCCACACACATCGTGGCCAAACCATATTTTGCATTACGTCTTTGCATTTCATAGATAAGCGTAGTGGAAATGCGGGTGCCACTGCAACCAAGAGGATGACCCAGAGAAATAGCACCACCGTTTACATTTACTTTTTGCAAATCAAGACCCAGCTCGTGGATGCATGCAATAGATTGCGAAGCAAAAGCCTCATTTAACTCTATCAGATCTAAATCGGTAACTTTCAATCCTGCACGCGATAATGCTTTTTGAGTAGCCGGCACGGGACCAATTCCCATAATTGCAGGATCCACGCCCGCGACACCCATGCTTATGATTTTCGCTATTGGTTTTAACTGATACTTCTTTACCATTTCTTCATTAGCTAATAACACCATGGCTGCGCCATCATTTATTCCTGAAGAGTTCCCTGCAGTGACGGTACCTTCTTTTACAAAGGCTGTTTTTAGCTGAGACAATTTTTCCATTGACGTTTTTCGCGGATGCTCATCGGTCTCAACTATTAATTTGTCTTTTTTATTTGGTGTAATCTCCACAGGAATAATTTCATCCTTCCATTTCCCTGCTGCCAGGGCAGCAAAATACTTTTCCTGGCTTGCCAAAGCGAATTCATCCTGTGCGTGGCGGGATATTTTCCATTTTTTTGCAACATTTTCAGCAGTTTCGCCCATCGAATAAGGGTAGTATTTTTCTATCAGCGCTTTATTAGGAAATCTCCAGCCAATCGTTGAATCATAAATTTCCGGTTTACGGCTATATGGCGTGTCGGACTTTCCCAATATGAAAGGGGCACGTGTCATACTTTCAACACCACCCGCCAGCATCATGGTTCCATCCCCACACCTGATAGCCCGGCTGGCATCCATAATTGATTGCAGTCCGCTGGCACAGAGCCTGTTGACCGTGGTTCCGGGAATAGTTACAGGGAGCCCGGCAAGAAGAGCGGCCATCCGGGCAACATTTCTATTATCTTCCCCTGCCTGGTTTGCATCCCCGGCTATCACATCTTCTATTTCATTGATATTTATTTTTCCATTCTTCTTTATAATAGCAGATATAGTAGTCGCCAGCAGATCGTCTGGCCTCACCGTACTAAGCACTCCACCAAACCTCCCAATTGCCGTTCGTACTGCGTCTATAATAAATACATCCATTTCCTTAAACTATTTAGCCATCGCAATATATTGATATTTGTGAGGAATGATTTATTGCGGCGAGTTAACATCGCTGCAAAAACCAATACATTAATTTCGCGAAAATGAAATCAAAACAGAATATAAGAGATTTATCACTTGATGATTTAAATATTTATCTGGAATCAATAGGTGAAAAGAAATATAGGGGAAAACAGGTCTGGGAATGGCTTTGGCAAAAGCATGCCACATCTTTTGAAGGTATGTCAAACCTCAGTAAAGATTTGAGGACTACTTTATCGGATGAATTTATTTTATCAACGCTGCAAACATCGCAAATACAATATAGTAATGACGGCACGGTTAAAACAAAATTTTCAACTTCTGATGGACATTTTATTGAAGGCGTGCTAATACCGGCCAATAACCGGCAGACTGCGTGTGTCTCTTCACAGATCGGGTGTAGCCTGAGTTGTAAGTTCTGTGCAACGGGATATATGACGCGAAAACGGAATCTGAATTTTGATGAGATTTATGATGAAGTAATGTTACTTAACGGTATAGCGCAGAACACTTCAGGAAAAAAATTAAGCAATATTGTTTTCATGGGGATGGGTGAACCATTGCTTAATTATAAAAATATGCTGAAGGCTATTGATCGAATTACAGCTAACGATGGATTCGCTATGAGTCCAAAAAGGATCACGGTGTCAACCGCGGGAATAGCAAAAATGATAAGGCAACTGGGCGATGACAATGTAAGGTTTAATCTTGCACTTTCATTGCATGCGCCAAACGACGAGAAGAGAAATACCATTATGCCAATTAATGAAACAAACAATATAAAGGCGCTCATAGATGCCTTGAATTATTTTTACCATCAAACAAAAAATGATATCACGTTTGAATACATTTTATTCAAGGGTATCAACGATTCGAAAAAAGACGCTGATGAATTGATCAATATTTATAGACAAGTGCCCGTACATCTTGTGAATATTATTGAATACAATCCGATTGAAAATGCAGACTACAGCAAGCCTGATAAAGATTCTACCCAACAATTTATGGACTACCTCGCTGCACATAAAGTAAATGTCCGTCTGCGATTAAGCAGGGGGAAAGATATTGACGCGGCCTGCGGCCAGCTTGCAAACAAGGATATGCCTTCTCCGGTTATTTAAATTGATGCTTTAACAATTTCTTACGCCCGGTTTGTTAAACCGGGCGCTTTTGTGTTTGTCTGTGAATAAACTTTTGAAATAAAAACCATGAAAAAATTGTTATTAGCACTCTCGATAGTAGCCATTGCCAATACAAGCGTTTTTGCACAGGTGAAACATGAGAAAAAGATTAACCCTTCTAAATCTGAAAAAAACAAAGTTTCAGGGAAAACCAAACATCATAAATCAGCGATGGCAAACCTCAATCTGAGCGAAGCGCAAAGGAATGAAGCCAGATCAATAAGAAAAGAATATTATCAAAAAATTAAAAATTTAGAAGACAACAAAAGCATAACCCTTCAGGATTACAGAGCGAAAAAATCAGCATTGAGGAATGAAGAAAAAATGCAGTTCATGAAATTATTGTCGGAAGAACAAAAAGAGCTGCTTGCAAAAGGAGGCGGCGAGAGAAATAGGAAAGGATATGGAAGGTCAAAAGAAAACGGCAAGATGATGGATAATTTAAATCTTTCTTCTGAGCAAGCTAGCCAATTGAAAAATCAGAGAGAGGAGTTTAATAAGCAAGCTGAAGAAATAAAGCAAAATCAATCATTCACGCAGGATCAGAGAAAACAGCAATTAATGGAATTACGTAAATCTCAAAAAGAAGCGAAAAGAAAATATTAACACCAGATCAATGGCAGAAAAGAGAAGAAATGAGGATGCAGAGAAAATCGAAGAAAGAAAGTCAAGGCACATAAGTCCTATTTAGAAGTAGTTATCCCTTTGAAAATTACAGGTGGGTCAGCGATGATTCGCCTGTTTATTTTATTATACATTTGCTGCTCATACCTGTTGTAAAACAGCAAATTTCTTTCAATGAGTCAGCAACCCTTCAAAAAATTTATTAATAAAAAGAAAAATGCTGCCGTCAAAGAGCGGCATAAGCAAGAAAAAAAGATTGCGAAGAAGGTGCGGGCGGAAGCTATAGAAAAAAGGTATCAACAAAAACGGCTGGGAAATGATCAACAATCTTCCACCGGGATCACAAAGTCTGTAGATCGGGATCAAAAGCAAAAAACTTATGACCGGTCACTGAATAGTTTATCACAGAGTAAGCCAGATACCGTAATGCCTTTAAATAAGTATCTGGCACACTGCGGACTGGCTTCCCGCAGAAATGCAATAAGCCTGGTAGCCTCCGGAAAAATAACTGTGAACAATAAAACCATCACCGAGCCTGGTCTTAAAGTAAATGCAGGTGATGAAGTGCACTACAACGGTAAAAGAGTATTTATTACAAAAAACCTGGTGTATATTTTATTGAATAAACCGAAAGATTATATTACCACCAGCGATGATCCGCAGAACCGCAAAACTGTTATCCAGCTGGTAAAAAATGCAACAGACCAAAGAATTTATCCTATTGGACGGCTTGACAGAAATACATCAGGTGTTCTATTGCTAACCAATGACGGAGACCTGACGCAGAAGCTGACCCATCCAAAATTTGAAATAAAAAAAGTATATGAGGTTAAGTTGGATAAACCACTGGCAAAATCAGATTTTGAAAAAATAATTAATGGAATAAAGTTGGAAGACGGGGAGATTCATCCTGATGCTCTCGCCTATGCAGACTCCAATGACAAATCTGTGATCGGCATAGAACTTCATAGCGGCAGGAACAGGATCGTCAGAAGAATTTTTGAAAGCCTGGGCTACAATGTCACGGCATTAGACAGGGTGATGTACGCTTCTCTTACAAAGAAAAATGTGCAACGGGGTAAATGGAGATATCTGTCGGAAGCAGAAGTGAGATCATTGAAATACCTAACAAAAAGCAGAAAAAAAGAAATCAAACAAAAAGGATAGTGAAAGGAGTACATATTATTTATGAAACCCATGATTTGATTGCAGTAAACAAACCTTCCGGCGTCTTATCCATACCAGATAGATTTGACAACACAAAATTTTCCCTTTATAAATATCTGCAGTCAAAATATGAAGAGATCTATATCATTCATCGCCTCGATAAAGAAACAAGCGGGCTAATTTTATTTGCTAAAAATGCGAATACACATGCATACTTTTCCGAAATATTCGAGAAGAGAAAAGTTGTAAAATATTATCTCGGCATGGTGATCGGTTCACTCGCTACATCTCAGGGAACTATTAATGAAGCAATCGCTGAACATCCATATCACAAAGGCGAAATGGTACTGTCAAAAAAAGGCAAGCCCTCTGTTACACATTATGAAGTATTACAGGATTTTGGAATTTTTTCCCTGATAAAATTTCAAATTGAAACCGGCAGAACCCACCAAATAAGAGTTCATATGAAATATGCCGGACATCCCATTGTAGCTGATACAAATTATGGCGATGGCAAGCCGGTTATGGTTTCTTCATTCAAAAAAAAATACAGGGTAAATAAAGATGAAGAAGAACGCCCTCTACTGAATCGTCTCGCCTTGCATAGTTTTCAATTAAAATTTCAGGATAACTCCGGTGAACAACGCCTCTTAGAATGCGAACTGGCAAAAGATATGAAGGCACTCTGCCAACAACTAAAAAAAAACAGGAAGTAAATTCCTGTTTAAAATACTAATCCAGATTAGGCTGCGGAGTATATCGCAAATAAGGTTTGATCACCTTAACGCCTTTTGGAAATTTCTTCTGTGCATCTTCCGTGGAAATTGAAGGGACTACAATTACATCGTCACCATGTTGCCAATCCGCCGGCGTAGCTACACTGTGATGTGCAGTTAACTGTAATGAATCAATGACGCGTAATACCTCGTTAAAATTTCTTCCCGTTGAAGCGGGATAAACGATCATTAATTTAATTTTCTTATCAGGACTGATAACAAACAGCGAACGGACGGTTGCTGTTTCTGATGCATTAGGGTGAAGCATACCATAAAGGTTTGCAACAGTTTTATCTTCATCAGCAATGATAGGAAAATCCACGGTTACGTGTTGGGTTTCATTGATGTCATTTCGCCAGCCCATATGTTTGTCTAAAGGGTCTACGCTTACAGCCATCACTTTGACATTTCGTTTTTCAAATTCTTTTTTTAGCGAAGCTGTCTTACCCAGTTCAGTAGTACATACGGGAGTGTAATCTGCAGGATGCGAAAATAAAATTCCCCAGCCGTCTCCGAGGTAATCATAGAAATTTATTTTGCCCTCTGTTGTTTCCGCTGTAAAATCGGGAGCGGTATCCCCTAATTGTAAACTCATGTAAAAAATTTTAAAAGTGAATTACAAATGTAAAAAAACATCCTACTAAAATGATAGGGATAATTTTTAAGTTTGTATAATTGATTCTGATAACATTTGAAAAATGCTTTCAAAAAAAACAAGGTATGCTTTTAGAGCGCTGAATTATTTAGCCGAAAACTATGGCCAGGGCCCTGTTTTGATCAGCACCATTTCAAAGCAACAAAGAATACCACTAAAGTTTCTGGAAAATATTTTGAACGAATTAAAAAAGGCGGATCTCTTGGAAAGCAAAAAAGGAAAAGGGGGAGGTTACAGCTTGAAAATTTCTCCCAGAAAAATAAACCTTGCGACAGTTATCAGGGTAATTAATGGGCCAATTGCCCTGTTGCCATGCGTTAGCCTGAACTTTTATGAAAAATGTGCAGACTGCAATGAAGAATATTGTGGCCTGAGAAAAATAATGACTATTACCAGAGATGCAACCCTTAAAATATTAGAAAAGAAAACCTTACACGACATTGTTATCGCCGGAATGTAGCTTTCCCGCTGCCCGGAAGATGCTCTCTTTACCAAATCTATCTTTTACCCCGTCAATTGCTTTGTAAAGTGTATTCTTTTTTTCGAAATCGTGAAAAAGATCCGCTTGCAATAGTAGCGTCACCAAAGCACTTAGCCGGACACCCAGCAGCCGGACCGGCCTGTCTTTCTGATAAAGCTTATTGAACAAGGCTTTCGCTATGGGTATCATTTCATCATCCGCACAGGTTGGAGGTATAGTCACTTGCCTGGAAGTTGTCTCAAAATTTTTATACCTGATTTTTATTGAAATGCAAGTAGTAAGTTTTTCACTCTTCCTTAATTCAAAAGCAATTTTCTCCGTCATGCGAACAATTTCACGCTCCAGGCGGGAAGTATTGACAATATCTGTTTCAAAAGTATTTTCAGTTGAAATGGATTTTGCTTCGTGGGTAGCCGAGATAACCGATACGCTATTTACTTGTACTCTTTCCCATAAATTGCCCGCCCATATTCCAATTAGAGTCTCCAGTTCATTTTTAGTTTTTTTATATAAATCACTTATTTCTTTTATCCCATGATAATATAACACCTTAGCAGATTGCTGTCCTACTCCGGGAATTTTTGCTACATCCAAGGCAGATAGAAAATCCTTTTCCTTACCGTCAGGAATAACTAAATATCCATTTGGTTTTGATTCGTTGGTAGCCATCTTGGCCAACATTTTATTTTTTGCAATTCCGAAAGACGAAGGCAATCCCGTCTCCATGTATATCTGGTTCTTTAAATCAATTGTCCATTTTAAAATATCAAAATAAGTGTCCATGCCGTTGAGATCAATAAAAAATTCATCAATAGAAGCTTTTTCAAATAATGGGGCCCGCTCAGAAATAATTTTGGAAACCCACTTGGAGTAATGCCGGTAGTCAGCATAATTTCCTTTTAAAATGATTGCATCGGGACAAAGGCTGAGTGCTTTTTTAATTGGCATTGCAGATTGAACATCATATTTTCTTGCTTCATAACTACAAGAAGTAACGATCCCTCTTTCACTGCTTCCACCCACAATCACTGGTTTCCCTGCGAGGGTTGGATCTTTAACTAATTCAACGGAAACAAAAAATGAATCAATATCAAAATGTGCAATCATTTCACTCAGATAAGAAGAATATAATTTATTTATCCAGGTATATAGCAAGTAGTCCATCAGGCAAAGCAACGTCCAAAATCCTTTTGTGTTTGTCAAGATGAATTAATGATTCGTCGTGTATGGGTATAAGCACTTCATTATTTTCTATCATCACCTTACATAATAACTGTTGAGGTTGTTCTATCACTTCAACAATTTCACCAAGAACGCTACCGTCACTAATTATAGTAAAGCCCAAAAGGGAAATAGGTGATTCGGATGAAGGTAATTCTGCAAAGTTTTCTTCGGTCAACCAGGCATCTTTCCGGAGAAATTTTCTGGCTTCGTCCACCGTCGTTACTCCGTCAAACCTTACCAGAATTTCATCCGGACTCCTCGCTTTTACTTCTTGCGGAAAATAAGGGATAAAGCTCTTGTTTTTATCTTCAATAAATATGCACTTCAGCTTATCTGGTCCCACTTTAGTTTGCAGGAAATGTTTTAGCAATAAATGACCGTTGAGGCCTTTTGTAGCTATTAACTTACCGATCTTGATATAATTTTGCATAACCGTTTCTATCAGGAAAGGTAAAAAAAAGGTGAACATTGATCAATGTTCACCTGATATTATCGGGCGGGTGCAAAATTAAACACCCATATATTCCTTCAATAAATTAGTCCGGGAGGCGCCACGGAGCCTGGTAAGAGCTTTGTCTTTTATCTGGCGTACCCGCTCCCGGGTCAGGCGGAACCTCGCTCCAATATCTTCCAGGCTCATTGGCTGGTCATATCCAATACCGTAAAAGAAGCATATCACTTCTTTTTGCCTTTCAGTAAGCATACTGAGGGAGCGTTGTATTTCCTGCTTCAGCGAATCATTAAACATGATTTTTTTATCAGCCATGTCTGCGTTTCCATTCACCATCACATCCATTAAAGTGCCATCTTCTCCGTCATTGATCGGAGAATCCATACTTACGTGACGTGATGATACACTCAGCGCAGAAACGATTTCTTCCAAATCCAAATCAAGAAAAAAAGCTAATTCTTCGGTAGTTGGCGTGCGTTCATATTCCTGCTCGAGGTATGAATAAGCCCGGCTAATGCGATTACTCAGTCCAACTTTATTCAGAGGCAGCCGTACAATGCGGGAGTGTTCAGCGAGTGCCTGCATAATACTTTGACGAATCCACCATACTCCATAGGAAATGAATTTAAACCCACGGGTTTCATCAAATCGCTGAGCTGCTTTTATCAGGCCAAGATTTCCTTCATTGATAAGATCCGGCAGTGTTAATCCCTGGTTTTGATATTGCTTAGCCACGGATACAACAAAGCGAAGATTGGCTTTTGTAAGCCGGTCCAGGGCTTGTTGGTCACCCTGCTTGATCCTTATAGCAAGCTGAACCTCTTCCTCCGGGGAGATAAGATCCACTTTACCGATTTCCTGTAAATATTTCTCAAGGCTTTCGCTCTCGCGATTCGTAATAGATTTGGAAATCTTTAGTTGACGCATGCCCATAGTTGTATTTTTTTGAGTGGGGATTACAACATAGAGGCCGGTACAGAACCTCATGGTTATAACTGCGTACAAAACGTAATTTATAATCTTTTAAGTATGCCGCCGAAAAAATTTGTCTATGGCTTAGCAATATGGAGAAGGGCGTTGAAAACCTGGCAAAATGCAGATTTAGAGGTTATTTTCAATAAAAATGGGAAATTGGTTTGGTTAGTTGTTTTTTTTATATTATTGCACATACAGAAGTACAGTTTTTTATAGTTAACCAATTAAGATGAGTAAGAAAATTCAGTATACGCTTGAGTATCCTGTAAGATGTTCGCCGGTTATTTTATATGAATTCCTTTCCACCTCTACAGGTTTGCAGGAATGGTTTGCAGAGAAGGTAGAGGATAAAGACGGTCTTTTTACCTTTTCCTGGAATGGCGCTGCACAGGAAGCGGAAGTATTATCAAGTGAAGAAAATAAATCCATACGATTTCACTGGCTCGATTCCCCGAAAGAAGAATTTTTCGAATTCTTCATAGAAAAATCTGAGGTCACCAATCAAACAATCTTGATTATACAGGATTTCGCCGAAAAAAGGGATATTAAAGATCAATCACTCCTTTGGGAAACTCAGGTCAAAGATCTATTTCACAGGTTGGGAAATTGATCCTTCTTCAATACAGTTTTTATTATTCCAATCAGATTAATAAAATCTTCCTGTAAGTATGCAGGAATACTATCCCATTCTTCCACGGGATATTTTCTGGCTATTTTTAGAAAATTTTTCTTTCGGGGGTTAAAAGATTCAATGTCCGCTTCGTCAGCAAAGCTGACATAATTATCTTTTCTAAAATGATGTTGCCATTGATCAGTATTTACGCATAGCATGAATTTATTTCGTTGGAGTAAGGCGGGAAATTTTGTCAGGTCTATTTTAGATAAGAAATTTTTACCTGCAATATGCAGCGTAATACTGAAAAAATTTCCCCACCAAAACATAGACCTGATAGCGAATATTTCATTTGAATTAAATGTAGCGGGCTGGTCAAGGATCATATAAGGCAAACCAAGATAGTTCTCACCTTTCGAAATTTTCCCCCGGGTATTGATATCTAGATGATGAATTATTTCTTTCTCCTCAAGAAGAATTTTTTTATAAGAATCAGAGACAATTCCCAACATAGCTGCAACTTTATCTAAGATTTCTCTTTTCGTTAAAATCCAATCGCCGCGAGTTACCAAGCCCATTTCGGTAGGTGAAAGGCTTATTTTTGCCCGATCATTCATGTTCAAGTTTTATACTCCCTTTTGTCATTTGAAGAGCCATCATTTACATGTTTAAAAAGTTAGACAAATTAATTTTAAAAGCTTTCATTGGGCCATTTGTCATTACATTCTTTATAACACTTTTTGTGTTCATGATGCAAATATTATGGAAGTATATTGACGACCTCGTTGGTAAAGGACTTGATTTCATTACCCTCACTAAATTTCTAATTTATGCCAGCGCTACACTAGTTACACTTGCCCTACCTATATCTATACTCCTCTCCTCCATCATGACATTCGAAAAGTTAGGTGAGAGCTTCGAATTAGTAGCTATAAAATCTTCCGGAATTTCTTTGTTGAGATTTATGCGGCCGCTATTTTTCGTTTCTCTTCTTCTCACTTTTATTGCTTTCCTTTTTGCAAATAA
>MWWA01000251.1_pt1 | contig 14865 bp, 17 predicted proteins | sample 1047341 | NCBI WGS metagenome assembly MWWA01 (sample SAMN06349978, study PRJNA376086) | soil metagenome | isolation source: MS5-1 sample Antarctic (ecotone) soil | place: Antarctica | collected 2015-01-13
GAAAATGGGGCGCATGTATGGAAGGAGATCAGTGCCGGAAAATTTGCACCGGCCATGGTAGAAACAGGCAACGATAATTTTAACCGGGTAGAAATTGTTAAAGGTGTATCTGTTGGCGATGTGGTGGTAACCTCGGGCGCCTATTTATTATACAGTGAATTTGTGTTGAAAAAAGGAAAGGACCCCATGGCGGGACATAATCATTAAAATTTTATAAATCAAAAACAAAAAACAATGAAACATTTGATCAAAAAGATGGTACCGGTAACAGCAGTAATTCTTTTAACCGCCTGCGGTGATGATACTGCAACAAAAGGTGAAATGGGAGAACATGACGGTCATGATGATATGAAAACCGAACAGGCACCGGCCAGTTCAAGCCCTGTTTTAAAGGATGAAAAACTGAATGCCGTTTACCAGCATTATGTGCAACTGACTACAGCACTTACCAACAGTGATATGGGTGAAGCAAAGGTTGCCGCCAATGCCATTGAAGCCGGTGCCAAAGAAGTGAGCGGTGCAGAAGCTATTGCAGCATCCGCATCTAAAATCACTGCAGCAGCCGACCTTGAACTGCAACGTAAGCATTACGAGGATATGAGTAGTGCCATGATCTCCCTGTTGAAGAAAGATGGATTATCTAACGGTGAAGTCTATGTGCAGTATTGCCCGATGGCTTTTAATGATAAAGGAGCCTCCTGGATCAGTTCTTCCAAAGAGATCCGAAATCCTTATTTCGGTGAAAAAATGATGAATTGTGGTGAAGTGAAGGAAACTATCAACTAAATATCAAATGCGGAGTCTGGTAATTAGGCTCCGCATTTTAAAGTAATTATATGAATATTAAAAGCTTGATTGCATTAGCTGTTTTTACGGGTTGCTTTACCATGATGGGGAATGCCCAGAAAAATGAAGTGTGTTATAATCCGAACCTTGTAAAAGACACAACAAAGAAAAGTATAAAGTCGATGGCCTTTGGAATGGTAAATAATGACAGCATCATTATTAATTATCATTCCCCGGGTGTTAGGAAGAGGGTAATCTGGGGTGGGCTTGTGCCATACGATGAGGTTTGGGTAACAGGCGCTCATGATGCAACAACTATCGAATTTAAAAATCCGTTTACAGTTAATGGCAGTACTTTACCAGCAGGAAAATACGCCCTCTTCACCATTCCGGGTAAAAAAGAATGGATCGTAATTATTAATAAACATTGGGAGCAGCATCTTGCATCTGAATATGATTCTCAGGACGACCTGGTGAGAATAAAACTAAAGCCCAAAAAAAATAAGCATACGGAAAGGCTTCAGTATTTTATCGAAAAGGACAAAGATAATATTGCAAACATCGCGGTTGCCTGGGAAAAAATAAAAATTGAATTTCCTGTTATTATTAATCAATAATTATTATGGATGATCATTCCCAAAACCAACATTACACCTGCCCGATGCACCCGGAAGTGGTTAAACCTGCGCCGGGTAATTGTCCTAAATGCGGAATGAAACTGGTACCGGTTGAAATAAAAAAAACAGCGGATCATGACGGCCTTGCGGCTCATGAAGAAATGAATGCAGATCATTCAGGTCATGCGGCACATAGCAGTCATGATAAACATGCCGGTCATCATACACATGATTTTTTGAAGCGATTTTGGATCTGCACGGCTGTAACGATCCCGGTTCTGTTATTATCTCCCATGATACAGCAATGGCTGGGGATTGATATAGGCTTCCCCGGAGATCAATATGTTTTGTTGGGATTGAGTGCTTTTATTTATTTCTATGGTGGCATGCCTTTTCTCAAAGGAATGGTTAGAGAGATCAGGGATAAAGCCATTGGCATGATGACGCTGGTGGCCCTGGCCATCACCGTTGCATTTGTGTATAGTGTAGCGGTTGTTTTGGGTTTGCCGGGAATGGATTTCTTTTGGGAGCTGGCCACGCTGATCGATATTATGTTGCTGGGTCACTGGCTGGAGATGCGTTCCGAAATGGCTGCATCAAAAGCACTGCAATCACTGGTTGCCTTACTGCCCGCCACGGTGCATGTGGAACAGGATGGCGCTATGACGGATATTCCACTGAAAGATTTGCGGAATAATGATATTGTTTTAATTAAGCCGGGAGAAAAAATTCCTGCGGATGGAATGGTGACCGATGGAAGTTCTTTTGTAAATGAAAGTATGCTAACGGGTGAAAGCGTACCGGTTAAAAAGGAAAAAGATGAAAAAGTTATTGCCGGTTCAGTAAATGAAAACGGTTCCTTAAAAATACACGTTACAGGGACAGGCAAAGACAGCTATCTCAATAAAGTGATCGGTATGGTTGAATCGGCCCAGGCATCCAAATCCAATACGCAAAACCTGGCGGATAAAGTGGCCAAATGGTTAACCTATGTTTCGATCATCGTCGGGCTGATAACATTTATTTACTGGCACAGCAAGGGAGGGGATCTTGCTTTTTCACTGGAAAGACTGGTAACGGTGATGGTCACTGCCTGTCCGCATGCATTGGGTGTGGCCATACCGCTTGTGGTAGCCATTTCCACTACCAAAGCGGCGGTGAATGGTTTACTGATCCGGAATCGTACGGCATTTGAAAATGCCAGGAAACTCACAACAATCATTTTTGATAAAACGGGAACGCTCACCAGGGGATCGCATGAAATTCAAAAGATCATACCCATCCATGATAGTTACCAGGCTGATGAAATACTACAAAATGTTGCAGCGGTTCAGCAAAATTCGGAGCATTATATTGCCAGGGGTATCATGCAAAAGCTGGCAGAAAAAAAACTGGAACTTTGGCCATCCACCGGTTTTAGTTATCAGCAGGGGATAGGTGTAACGGGCATGGTTAAGGGTAAAAAAGTGGTGGCTGCGGGGCCCAATTATTTCACCAATAATCATAAACCATTACCGGCCATTCCGGCTGACATTGACCAGCAAACAGAAACAGTCAATTTTGTATTGATCGATGATGAACCGGTTGGTATCATCAGTTTTGCAGACAGCATTCGTGAAACGGCGGCTGAAGCTGTTGCTGATTTAAAAGAGATGAATATCAAATCATTTCTGTTAACAGGAGATAATGAAAAAATTGCGGCTGCAGTTGCTGGAAAACTTAAGATGGATGGATATTTTGCCAATGTATTACCCCACCAGAAACTGGAAAAAGTAAAATCGTTCCAGGAAAAAGGAGAATTAGTGGCGATGACCGGTGATGGGGTAAATGATGCGCCTGCACTGGCACAGGCGGATGTGGGTATAGCCGTAGGTTCCGGTACGGATGTAGCGGCCGAAACCGCGGATATTATTTTGGTGAACAGCGATCCGAAAGACGTTGCCAACATGATCGCTTTTGGCCGTGCAACGTATAATAAAATGATTCAGAATCTGTGGTGGGCAGTGGGTTATAACGTGATTGCTATTCCACTGGCTGCTGGAATTTTATATCCGCAATTCGTTTTAAGTCCTGCCATGGGTGCTGTGTTAATGAGTTTGAGTACCATCATCGTAGCGATCAATGCGGGGTTACTGAGATTGAATAAAAAATAGATTTTTCATTTTTTTTTAGTTGAGGCAAACTAACCTGGTGGTATATGCGCAACATTTTCCATCCGCGTTTTTCTTAGGAATGGGAAAAGAGTTAAATGGAATATTGTGAACACAAACAAATAGCGCAAAACGCGTTTGAAAACGCTTCTTTATAGTTTTGTATATTTGTCATATGACCTTAGATAGTGCAAAAATAGAATCAATAAAAGATTATTTCAAAACACGCCCGGTTTTGAAAGCCTATTTATTTGGTTCATATGTGCGGGGGGTGGCTGATAATAAAAGCGATATAGACATATTAGTTGATTTAGACTACAGTCAAAAGATAGGATTGCAATTCATTCAGATGAAGCTTGACCTTGAAAAACTGTTAAACAATAAAGTCGATTTGGTTTCTTCAAGTGGCATGTCAAAATATATTAAACCACTTGTTGATGTAGAAAAACGTTTGATATATGCGAAGTGAATTGGGAGATGAAATTAGGTTACAACATATTCTTGATGCAATTGAAGAAATACAGAAATATTTAATAGCAGTTGACTTACCAGTATTTCTTGAAAACTCAATGATGCGGTTTGCATGTATAAAGCAAATGGAAATAATTGGAGAAGCCAGCAATCATCTATCAACTGAATTGAAATCCAAATTTTCAAATGTTGAATGGGCTCAAATTGTAGGAATGCGAAATGTATTTACTCATGAATATTTTGGCATTGACTCAAGTTTAGTTTGGGATATTATTAAAAATGACATTCCGGATTTAAAAGAAAAAATTGAGCATATTCGAAAATCAATTAAGTAGCCACTGCACTGCCTAAAAAAGGACTCGGCGTTTCATTTATCCATTTTTCCCAGTCTAACACATCATCAAAACATGAATTCCCGCATATTCTCCCTTCAGCACGCAACTTACTTACATCCAATTAACATTTTTGGTTAGACAGATAGCCACAAGCTTTTTATAAGTTTGCAATTACTTAATGCGCACTATAAACTTTGACCATTTGAAACTTTATATAAAAAACATGGTTTGCAGCCGCTGTAAAATGGTGGTAAAGGCGGAACTTGAAAAAGCAGGCTTGCATCCAATATCCGTGGAATTGGGAGAAGTTGAACTTGAAAACGAACCCCCGCCCGAGGTCTTAGACCAACTTAATATATCTCTGCAAAAGCTGGGTTTTGAAATTATTGACGACCGTAAAAGTCGCATCATTGAAAAAATAAAAAACGCAATTGTGGAGCTCATTCACCATAAAAGCAATGAGGACCTGGCTGTTAACCTTTCGGATTACATTGCTCAAAAGCTCAATTACGATTACAATTACTTAAGCAACCTCTTTTCAGAAGTGCAGGGTATTACCATTGAAAAATATTTCATTTCCCAAAAAATTGAAAAAGTAAAAGAATTATTGATGTATGATGAACTAACAATTTCTCAAATTGCTGACAGCTTAGGTTACAGCAGTGTGGCCTACCTCTCTAACCAGTTCAAAAAACAAACAGGTCTTACACCTTCTTTTTACAAGTCGCTGAAACCAAACAGCCGAAGGAATATCGAAGACCTGTAAACATTACAAATCAATTCCACAATTACATAATAGCTGCATCCATTGATGGCTTTACTTTTGTACTAAAACAATGATACTATGACACATACTTATAACATAAGCGGAATGACGTGTACGGGCTGCGTGGCTAAAGTAAAAAGTGAACTCCTCAAAATGGGTGATGTTACACAAACTGATGTACAATTAAAAGCACCCCAGGCAACAATCACCATGCAAAAGCATGTCCCGATTGAAACCTTACAATCGGCAATACAAAAAGCAGGGAATTACACCATTACAGAAGCGGATGGAGGTATGCATCATGTAACATCAACGGGTGAAGAAAGTAAATCTTGGTTAGAAACTTATAAACCAATCCTGCTTATCTTTTTTTATGTAACCATTTTAAGCATTATAGCTGCTACAACCGTAAATGGTTTTGATTGGATGACAGGTATGAGGATTTTTATGAGTGGCTTTTTTCTTGCTTTCTCATTCTTTAAAATGCTTGACTTAAAAGGTTTTGCCGACAATTATTCTTCATACGATATTATTGCAAAGCATTTCAGGGGATGGGGCTTTATCTATCCATTTATCGAATTAGGATTAGGTATTGCCTATGCAATCAACTTCAATCCACTGATCACCAATTCGGTTACGTTCGTAGTAATGACTGTCAGCATTATTGGTGTTTTGCAAACTGTATTGAACAAAAGAAAAATACAGTGCGCCTGTTTGGGTGCAGTATTCAATTTACCAATGAGCACGGTTACCATTATTGAAGATGCATTAATGATTGCAATGAGCGGTTTAATGCTTATCACCCTTTTATAAATGAATTTAAAAATGAAGGATATGCAAAAAATATTGCTGCTCCTGTAAGTCTCTTGAATAGACCCGTATTTCATGTTTACATTTATTTGTCATCCAACATATCATTATGATGAATACTTGTCAGTAGTTTAGCGTTTAAGATGAGAGACTGGGAGAGAGGAGAATAATGAGTATATTCAAAAAATGACAGATTTTATTGGAGATATACACGGGCACGCAGATAAATTGGAAGCATTACTTCTGAAGTTAGGATATAAAAAAAAGGACGGGGCATATTCTCACCCAGAAAGAAAAGTGTTATTTGTAGGTGATTATATTGACAGAGGACCAAAAATCAGGGAAACACTTGCAATAGTTAAAGCAATGGTTGAAAGTGAAAACGCAATTGCTTTAATGGGAAATCACGAATACAATGCAATTTGTTTTCATTTCCAGGAAACCGAAGGCGGACACCTGAGAAAACACCTGATCAAAAATATCATCCAGCATTACGAAACACTCAAACAATTTCAGAACAGGCAAGAGGAATATGAAAGGTATTTAGAGTGGTTCAAGACCTTGCCGCTTTATTACGAAACCGATACTTTCAGGGCTGTTCATGCTTGTTGGGATAATAAAAATATTCAATACTTAAAGGATACTTTGGATAATGACAAACTAACAGACGAACTTATTTACCAATCGGTCAGGAAGGGATCAGCATTAAATGAAGCTATAGACCAAACATTAAAAGGTAAAGAAATGAAAATGCCTGTTGGACTTTCTTTTACGGACAAAGACGGAACAGAAAGAACAGAAATAAGAATTAAATGGTGGGAAGATCCATCTAAAATGACCTACAGATCAATAAGTATAGAACCTCTTGAGGATTTACCAGAAAAGCTCATTGAAATATCAGCATTGAAATCGCCTGAATTTTATCATAATAAAGACAAAAAAGTTTTCTTCGGACATTATTGGTTAAAAGGTGAACCATCATTATACAAAGACAATATTTGTTGCCTGGATTATAGCGTAGCAAAAGGAGGGAAACTGGTGGCATACCGATTTGAAGAGGAAAAGATTTTGGATAAAAGAAACCTTATCTATGTTTAAAGAGTTACAACGCAAAAGATGTAATTATGCTGAAATTAAATGAGGACGCTGAATAAGCATTGAATAAGTAACATTGCCAAACCAAAACCATGAAAAGTATTTTTTTCATTTTTGTATTTACATGCATTTTTATACAATCGTCTTTCGCTAATGAAACGGATACCAGTAAAATCCAGGTATACAGTGAAGGCTTTTTACTGGATGGAATGCTGTTGAAAAATTCCAGGCACAATGGAAAATTGCCTGTTATAATTTTTTTAGTCGGTTCGGGAGGTAATTCTTCATACGCTACAAATTATAAGGATTTTACCAATTTTTTTTTCGAAGAAACATTTTTGAACAATGGTTTTGCATTAGTGTATTTTGATAAAAGGGGCGTTGGAAAATCCCAGGGTAGCTGGTATAAAACCAGTTTTGAAAACAGGGCTACAGATGTAAAAAATGTGGCTTTGGCCATACAGAAGTTTGATTTTGTTGATCATGAAAATATTTATGTAATCGGACACAGCCAGGGCGGATGGATAGCCCAGATTGCTATAGCAACATATCCGGAAATTTTTGCGGGCGGTATCAGTATGGCAGGACCAACTTTTGGAGTAAAAAAGCAACTGGTCAACGATTACCAAAGCAGGTATGTCTGTAAAAAGGACCTGGATGAAAATAAAGCATTCATAAAAGCTTCAAAAAAAGTTAAACGGGATTTACTTTTCATTTCATTGTTTGGAATAAAAGGAAACTGGAAACAAATGAAAGTCATTAAAAATTTTGAGGCAGCACCTTATCTGAAACAAATCAATAAACCTTTTTTAATGCTTTTAGGAGAAAATGACGCTTTGGTAAATGTAAACTGGTGCATGGAAGAATTAAACAGAATTTTCCCCGGAGGTTTACCTGCTACTATAGAAATTTATGAAGCGAAAGGCGAAACCCATTCATTTAAAACTGCCGGCAAATGCTATAATAAAAGCGAAAAGACATTTTACTCTGAACAAACAAGACAGCATTTTTTTGAATGGATAAAATCTCAAACAAACCGCTCTGTGTTAAAGGTATTATATTCCGACATTGAAACAATCAATGAACAATTTGAAAGTTAAAAAAAAGATAGCTGGTTGTTGATTTCTCGCTATTCAGAATGGGGTTCGTCCGGGTTATTGGTTGTTACAAATAAACTTCCGATATTGATGGAGCCAAAAAATTGCCTTCATGAATAAGTACAAAACCCTGCATATGTGGATGATCATTCCTATGATCTTTATGCAGTTTGGCATTTTCAGGGATTACTGGGGCGACTTTACTGATAATGCCTGGTCGGTTCATATACATTACTGGACCGGTACGGTTTGGTACATCTATCTAATCATTCAACCCTATTTTGCCACACATGGTCAAATGCCCAGGCACAGGACAAATGGTATTTTCGGAATGTTCCTGGCAGGCGGAGTTTGCCTTACCGCTTTGAGTATGATGCACAGGGATATTGTTACAACCGAAAAAGCTACAGCCGCACCGGAGCAGTTTGGGCCCTTTCAGCCATGGTTCTTTTTTGGTGTGGCTGCAGTAGAAATAGTCATGATGACCGCTTTCGGATATGCCATTTATAAAAGCATTGTGCACAGGAAGAAATTCGAAAGTCATGCCTGGTGGCTGATCTCCACTGTCTTTATTATTATGATGCCAGCACTTGCACGTGGTATTCAAAATGTTTATGTGGGCATGAACATTGAGCAATGGCCAAATATTGATATCATGTTACCTATTTATTTTACAGAAGTCCTGATCCTGGCAATGATTGTTTTAGGAGCATGGAAATACGAAAAATTAAAACATCCGGCTACTTACCTGGCAATTGGTGTTAATCTTTTTATCTTCTTGTTAGAACCCCTGGGAAGGTCGGAAAATGTTCAGCTCTTTTTAAAAGAGATCATTAAAGGCTGATAAACTGAGTTTTATATTTGATACCGGAAAAAGAAGATTTCGGTTGTGGATCACTGTCAGCTATTACCAACGTGACTAAACAGGATAACATTTTGAAATATATAACCCGGGCAGTTTGGATTTTATCGTTTGTGAGTTTGTTGACAGACATGGCAAGTGAAATGCTTTATCCAATAATGCCCATTTACCTCAAGTCAATCGGTTTTTCAATTGTGCTGATTGGTGTACTTGAAGGTGTTGCAGAAGCAACCGCAGGTTTAAGTAAAAGTTATTTTGGAAAACGATCTGACATTTCAGGCCGACGGGTTCCGTTTGTGCAAATTGGTTATACGTTCAGCGCCATTTCAAAACCCATGATGGCCATTTTTACTTTTCCGTTGTGGATATTTTTTGCACGGACCATTGATCGCTTTGGTAAAGGTATTCGAACAGGGGCAAGAGATGCAATCCTGTCTGATGAAGCTACACCAGGAACAAAAGGAAAGGTTTTTGGTTTCCATCGATCTATGGATACACTTGGTGCCGTTATCGGACCTTCATTGGCTTTACTCTATTTATTTTTCTATCCGGAAAATTACAAGACCCTTTTTCTTATTGCCTTTGTTCCTGGTTTGCTGGCAGTCCTTGCATCTTTATATCTTAAAGACAAAAATAGAGATCACCAAAAACCAAAAATCAAGTCAAACATTTTCTCGTTGTTTAATTATTGGAAAGTAGGTCCATCAGAATATAGAAAATTAGTAATCGGGCTTTTGGTATTTACATTGTTCAATAGCTCTGACGTTTTTCTTTTACTACAGGCAAAACAAGCGGGACTTAATGACACCATGGTCATTGGCGTGTATATTTTTTACAATCTCGTTTATGCTTTGTTTGCTTTTCCGGTTGGCATACTTGCAGATAACCTGGGGCTGAAAACAATTTTCATCATTGGTCTGGCCTTGTTTGCAACTGTTTATTTTGGAATGGCTTTAAACACCAATCTTTATTTTTTCTTTGGATTATTTTTCCTTTACGGCATTTATGCTTCAGCAACAGAGGGAATTTCAAAAGCGTGGATTTCAAACACCACAGAAAAAAAATACATGGCAACAGCAATAGGGACATTTTCAGGACTACAAAGTATCTGCACCATGCTGGCAAGTTCATTAACAGGAATTATTTGGTTTCAGTTCGGTGCCATAACCGCATTCCTTACAACAGCAACAGGAACCTTAGTTGTAATAGTATACTTTTTAACCATTCCAAAACCAAGCAATAATTTTATTGAATCATAACAACTTTATGAATAAAGAGGGTTTAATTCATTATGTATTATTGTAATTTATTCACCAACAAACCGGCCGTTACACCAATCAATGTTTCCAGCAAACTAACATTTTGTTCCAGTTCAACAACGGTAGCCTTTTTACGTTCAATTTCAGCAGCGGGCATATTCCTGTTTTGCATATTCACCAGTTGCAACCGGGAGTCGGTTAGCCTTTGCACGGCATAATCTAAAATCGATTGACTGTAAAGAACCTTTTCACGACTTTCCTGTATCCTTTCGTAATAATCATTTCTTTCACGGTAATAATCATCACTGTACCGGTCATTCCGAACATCAGGGCAACTACCTTCTCTATCACCATGATTCATATGCGCTTTCAATGCGTTGACTGAAACCCTTAAAGTAACAGCAGGCTCATTGTCATTATTAAACTTATGGCAAATGGTTACCTTCTCCTGGTTTTTATATTTATTGCGTTCCTTAAATGTTTCACGATCCCATTTGTAACCATCCCTCATATCCACATTTCCACGGTTCATGTCATTGCGATTACTATTGTTGTCATTAGCATTATTGCGTCCTTTATTATCCTTGTCCTTTGCTTTGCTGTTGCCGGGATTATTTTTCTTGTCCTGGTTCTTAGCTTTATTTTGTTTCTGTTCTTTTTTATCACTCTTATTTTTTTCCTGTTGCGGAAAATCTGTAAATGCCACTGCGGTAACCAGCAAAAATGCAATACCTAAAATGCTTACTTGTTTCATATGAATATTTTTAATTGTTTCATTTTTTAATGCAGAGAATTTGCCATCATTGATACTTCTTTAATTGGTTGAGTCAAATTCTTTATCCAGTTTTTCAAGTGATTCTTCCACTTTTTTGGTTTGTTCATCCAGTTTATCGGTATTTTCTTCCAATACTTTGGAGGTGGAATCCATAGTCGTTATTTCTATTTCTTCTTTCGTATTGGTTTCAGAATCCGTACAGGAAGTCATTACAATGGCTGCAAATAAGATGGATGCTATTCTTTTGAAGTATGGGTTCATTTGAATGGTATTAATTGTTTAATTAGTAACCGGCAATACCGGTTATTGAGCCAATGCAATAATCTTACCATAAAGCTTGCTAATTGAGCGGAGATTAAAGAAAACACGTAATTATTTGTGAGAATTCCTTTTTGCAATTTCACCTTTGTATATTTATAGCATTCAGTTTATAGAATCAATGAAAAAATTTTCAAAGAAATAATGCCGCAGTAAAACACGATTAACAGGACATGGATCAGATAAAAATTTCATTTTCTAAAAAAACTTCTACAAAACCAATTCTGTCATTAGACAGTTTGAGTTGTCTTTTTTTTATGATGATTTTTTTCAGTTGCAGTAATGAATCTAAAAACCCACCGGTTATAAATTCAACCGAAACAACTGGTTTAAACGAAATCTCCTTGTTTACGATGAACAACGATCCAATTGACCTGCAACAATATAAAGGGAAAACAGTCTTTATTAATTTCTGGGCCACCTGGTGTAAACCCTGCATCAAAGAAATGCCTTCCATTCAAAAAGCACAGGGGATTTTAAAAGACGAAGAGATCATATTTCTATTTGCAACCAATGATGATGTTGAACTGGTTAAATCATTCAAAGAAGAAAATCCTTTTGATTTTAATTATGTGCAGGTAAAAAACCTGGAAGACTTAAATGTACAGGCATTGCCAACCACTTTTATTTTTGCTCCCGATGGGTCATTGCAATTTTCTGAAGCAGGTTTCCGCAAATGGGATGACAAAGAAAGTTTAGATTTGATCCTTAAAATTTCCCGTAGCAATGATAAATAAGTTATTCCTCACCGTTATATTATTTACAATTCTTTTTTCCTGTAAAAACAATGAACAAACCAACAGCCCGAAAATAAAAGCAGAACAGGTAAGGCAATTAGCATCTCCCGCAGATACCGCCAGTGCGGAACCTTATTTATTTACCGATAAGAATGGGCTTGTTTATCTTTCCTGGATTGAAAGAGAAGGTAAAGAAAGCTTACTGAAATTTTCTACGCTGCATGATTCATCATGGTCAACTCCCATAATTATTGCATCGGGTTCAAACTGGTTTGTGAACTGGGCAGATTATCCCCTGCTGGCTGCTGACGGTAATAATAATCTTATTGCACATTATCTGGAAAAATCAGGCAAGGGCACTTATGCGTATGATATAAAATGGGTTGCATCTGCAGACCAGGGAAAGACATGGTCCACACCAAAAATTTTAAATGATGATGGAAAGCAGGCGGAACATGGTTTTGTATCTATGATTACCAAAGGCGATGTTTTTTTTGTGTCCTGGCTTGATGGTAGAAATGCGGCAATGGAAGAAAGTGGCGGCCATGATGCACATGAAGGGCATGGTGGAGTAATGACTATCAGGGCTGCAACGATCAATAAACAGGGAGAAAAAAAGGAAGAGTGGGAATTGGATAACCGGGTTTGTGACTGCTGCCAGACAAGTGCCGTTTTAACGGATAACGGCCCTGTAGTTATTTATCGTGACCGTGATGAAAATGAAATCAGGGATATTTCTATTGTTCGTCTGGTGGATGAAAAATGGACAGCACCGAAAACTATTTTTGCGGATAATTGGAAAATAGCAGGTTGCCCGGTGAATGGTCCCCGTGCATCAGCGATAGGAAATACATTGGCCGTAGCCTGGTTTTCTGCACCCGAAAAAAATAGTAAGGTAAACCTGGTATTTTCTGAAAACGGTGGAGAAACTTTTAATGAACCTATCCGCATTGATGAAGGAAATGGTATTGGACGGGTAGATGTGGAGATGCTGGATGAAAAAAGTGCCATGGTAAGCTGGATGGAAAATGGAAATATCAAAGCGCAAAAGGTTTTTAAGGATGGTAAAAAAGATTCTTCCATTATAATTGCAACATCATCCGAAGAAAGGTCTGGTGGTTTTCCACAGATGACATTAACCGGTAATAAATTAATTTTTGCCTGGACGGACGATAAAGAGAAAAGGATTAAAACAGCTAGTTTGAGAATAGGATAAGGATAAGGTTTAATGGTTTAAAGGTTTAAAAGATCTTGGGTTTAAGGTGTAAAAGATTAAGGGTTTAAGAGTTTAAAGGTTGAACAATTATTGAACGATAGATGAACAATTGTTGAACGATCGGTACTCAGCCTAATTCCGAACCATCCTGCCCGCTGACAGGTTCCTAATTCCAAATTCCTGGTTAGTTTAAAAGTTTAAGGGTTTAAGAGTTTAAGGAGGTATTTGCCTAAATCCTAATATCCTAATTCCCAATTCCTGATAACATCTTCAACTAATCAACAAATCAATATAATCCTGTTTCTTTGCAGCTCATGTCATTATTTATAACATCACTGGCATCGGGAAGTAATGGCAATTGTTATTATATTGGCAATAACACCGAAGCTATCCTGGTAGATGCGGGAATCACCTGCAAAGAAATTGAAACCCGCATCAAGCGGCTTTCCCTTTCTATTGAAAAAATAAAAGCCATTTTTATTTCGCATGAGCATGCAGATCATATCCGCGGTGTGCCGGTGCTTGCCAAAAAATACAATCTGCCTGTATATATAACAACCCAGACTTTAAAAAATGGCCGACTGCATATTGACAAAAAATTGGCCAGGTCATTTAACGCGTTCGACCCGATCAGTATAGGTGATTTGGATATTACTGCGTTTCCAAAATATCATGATGCTGCCGATCCCTATAGTTTTACCATTCGGTTTAAAGATTTAAAAGTTGGCGTATTTACAGATATTGGTCAACCCTGCCAGCATCTGATCAATCATTTCAGTCAATGCCACGCGGCTTTCTTAGAATCCAATTATGATGATGATATGCTGGATACCGGTAGCTACCCCTATTTTTTAAAAACACGGATACGCGGCGGAAAGGGACATCTTTCAAATAAACAGGCATTGGAACTTTTTACATCCCATCGGCCCGATTTTATGTCGCACTTATTTTTGTCGCATATTTCCAAAAATAATAATTGCCCCAACCTTGTGGAGCAGTTATTTAACCAGCATGCCGGAAATACAAAAATTATTATTGCTTCCCGTTTCCAGGAAACTGCCGTTTATAAACTCAGTAATCCTGCTGTTAATATATCAACGCAACTCCCGGTTACAATGGCCATATTTCCTGTTTCAGCTTCCCAGTTGTCATTTTCTTTTGATGACGAAATGAAATCAGCATAAATATTTTTCGCATGCAATGTATGCTGACCGATCATTGAAATGAGCGTAATCTTACTAAAATAATCAGGTAGAAATGAGATTGGATCATATTGAAAAACGTAGTTTTTTTGTGTATTATCTTTTTATTATGAAGCTAATGATGTATATCGGAAACGACCTGATCGAATCCGTTCCGCTGGAATTTGACCGAATATCCAAACCCGGGTATCTGGGACAATTTAAGCGCACCCTTAAACTAAAATACAATGACCTGCTTCAGCAATATGCTGAAAAGCCTGATTTTTTAGTAGTCAATCTTGCCGTATCCGCACAGGTTCCAACGAACAATGCAGTTTGATTAGTTGGTAAGTTGAATGGTTGATGGTTGATAAGTTGAAGGTGGGATCT